>Ga0351877_1086_pt1 | contig 27467 bp, 23 predicted proteins | sample BONcelFGM3001D13_FD_206775 | JGI IMG/M metagenome (GOLD analysis project Ga0351877, IMG submission 206775) | Enriched cells from coal bed in the Powder River Basin, Montana, United States - BONCAT cells FGM rep3 HSBNCT.FGM.300.1.D13 ...
CAGGGCTGGGGCAGGAAACGGGAATGGTAGGAGGGATCATGCGAGCCAGGCCTATTCCTCCGAATCTAGCAGTATGCCGATGTGATCGGCAGGAATCTCGAACTCCTCATTCGAAATGCCCATGATCTGGAAGGCCGAAATTGTGCCGCCATCCTTCTCACCGAGATCGAAGGTCATTTCGCCGTCCCTTTCCAGCGGCATCAGCGAAGAGGTCAAAATCTTATGCAAGAGCATCTTCCGTATAACCTGACCCGCCCTTTTGTGTGCCCGATATATTTCACCCATCGCTGCCCAGAGTTCCTGCGTCCTGTCCGCCAGCCCAGCGAACGCCAGTATCGCTGCAAAAGCCTCTTCATTGCGCGGGTGGATGCATTTTGAGGACATCCAGTAAAAGACATTCGCAGGGCGGACTTCGGATAGATTCAGCATACGAAGGTCGCTGGCTAAGCGTGCGGCAAGTTCACGGCGGGTCAAAGTGCCGAATCGATTTTGCGCTGCGGTAACCAGTCGGTCTTTCCATTCAGCTTGCTGCGAACGCCGTTCTGCCGCCAGGGAACCTAGAATACGGTTGGCAAGCGGGGCGATGAAGTCGCCTCCACCGGATGTTCGCAGCAGCAGATACAGTTCCGGCTCCAGTTCATCTGCGGGTACGCGCCTGAGAATCGAGTTGCCTGTTTCCTTTGTGTCAATAACGAGCGAGGAAGCACCTTCATCGAAAGACACGAAGACAGCACGGTTACCGCTCATGTGGCAAAGCCTGGCCAGTATCGTGTCGTCGTTGATATGGGGTTGACCTCCAGCGATGCGTGAGCCAGCAGTACCGAAATGCGGCAGTGGTGGGAGCAAGTCCATTGGTCGGAGATACGGCATAGTCTTTACGCGTGGGGGTGTCTGGCTTCGAAGCTGCGGCAATGCGCCGACATAGTGCTCGAGGTTTTTTCCTGCTGAGGAGTCCGCGCCATGGAGGAACACTGGCCCGGGTTTCCATGGGTCACGTATCCAGCGGAACGACACTACATGGATTTGCGCTGCGCGTGGGGCAGAGAACACATAGTCGGGAAACCACATGCACGAGCCAATAGCGACAAGCACGTCGCACATCTGAGCTTTTTGCAATTGCCGCGCACTGATAACAGTTGCATTCTGCAATGTGGAGCTGGAAGTAAAGAACTCGGCCACAGCCTGGTTGAAGCGGGGATTGCGGAGCAGAACTGAGAGGCCACCGCTTTGGCCGTGCAAGGATTCCAGCGGCGCAATGAAGGGCGAACCCGTTTCCGCACTCAGGCTTTCCAGCTTCTGCAATAAGCTTGCTAGCGCAGTGTGCGAACCGGGATAGAGTTGCTGGCAAAACCGCACTTGGCGATGCAGAATATCCCAATCAATGCCAGATGCTTCGGCAATGCGGTCAAACGGCAAGGGTGTAGAGCAAAGAGCGAACGCGAGTCTGCGTATTGGACTGAGTACTCGACGCCAGAAATCCTCTTCTACTTCAGAATCCAACGACTGTATAAAAGAGCAGAGCGTACACGAGACATCGGCCAACCCGGCGTGGTCCACCCATTGGCGCGTTATCTCGCACTTAGAAGCGGTCTCGTAAATAGTTGTTGCACTGCCGATTGGGACGAGTCTCATAGGATAGTCTCCCGGAAAGCGAGCACTTCACCTCCAGGGGGTGCGGGACTAAAAGACACAGAAAGTTCGGCGTCCGTGCGATTCTGCGAGAGTCTGGAATTGATAGCGCTGATTGCATCATCGAAATAGAGTTCTGTGCGGTCGAGGATGATTATCTGGTGTCGGCTAGACCACATAGATCCCCACTTGAGGAAGCCAGCTGCGCCGTCGAACACGACTGCCATCTCAATCTTGCTGATTACATCGCCGGATGGTGGACTTGATCCAACGGGAACGAGCGCCGATCGGTAGGATTGCTGACCGCTGACGAAGCGATCCACACGCAGCACATCCTGTAACTGGGCCTCCGCTAGACAGTTCCCCTTGGCATGAATGGATAGCGGGGTTTGCCGGATTTCATATTCGAGTACGTTTTTCTTTCCGACAATGGCGCAAACGAGCTTTGACCGCAAGCCGAGTTGAACAGGGTCGGCATCTCCCAAGAGGCTGTCAACAAACCTGTTTGCGAACCGTTTGTTTTTCGCATTCTGTACCTTGGGCAGTTTGCCGGAGTGCTTGGCAGGCTGAACCTGGAGTGCATGCGGCTCGTCGATTAAATGCGTAAGCCCGCCACCCCTCCTGATGTCCCGGGATTCCACCTGCACCCGTAAACATAGCTTGCCATTGTATTCATCTGGCTCCTGCAAGACGCCCCTCATTACCTTGCGAGGGCTCAATCGGAGGATGACAGGTGTGCCGATGGGAAGATCGAAGAGTTTCTCGAAATGAGCCGCTTCTGACGGGCGATCCCGCTTTGCGGCATCGCTAACAACCAATCCTAAGCTGATGAAAGCGGCACAGTATGCTCTGGTGGGTAATACGATGGCAGTTACGATTCTGCTAGTGGAAAAATCTGCAGATGCGAGCTGTTTGCCAATGCCAATGAAATACTCGGCCCAGTTCGGAAGGGTGTACCACACCCCGGAATCCTCGAAGTGCATGTTGACATGTGCGAGCGTCATCCAACCTTCTTTGCTGTATTCCATGAATGACCAGCCCCCACAATTCCCTCCACTTTTCAAGATAGCCTCGGGAGAGGTTCGGCCACAAATAATGTATGCTTCCATGTCTCGGGAGCAAGGTCTGTTTTGTTACCCCGCTTACATGGGGGTGAAGCGCCCAGGTGGGAGTGTGAAACATGCGTACAGTCAGTCAACCGTTGGGTTCTTTTGGGGCATCTTGATGCCCATGATTCGGGCCTTCTCGGTATTCCCACCGAATGGAGAAGTATTGACGGCCACATCAACTGTGGTAAGCGTGAACTGCCCCAACGCGCTTACAAGTACACCGCCGACCCAGAACACAAAACCCACCATGAAACCTATTAAGGCAGCGGGAATGATGGCCATGATTGTACCGAAAACAGCCCCAATTATGGTTATTAGTATGGCAATTATTACGCCTACAGTTTTTACTAATCTCCCTAAACTAGTCACTGTCTTCGAAAAAAGGTAGGCATCTCGATACCGATTGCCAATCCCAATAACCTCCCCAGTTAAGTGATCTTCTTCCCGAATCGTCGCGATGGGCTCCTGCTGACACCGGCTTTTGATCTCAGCATTGAGGGCACTTCCGGTTTTTTTAGCATTTTCAGCTACGTTCATGGCAGTATACAGAAGTTCCTCCTCTGATTGCTCCCGCCATTTTTCTTCAAGATCTGGCATTTTCATTCTCCCTTTATGAACCCGACAATGACCAATACATCAATATAGCGGAAGTATCATGAGTGCGCCGTTCACAAAAGGTAGACAGTCAGCAGGTTTAGGGATCGTTGTTTCAACGTACGTATTCCTCTTCCAGACATTGGCTTGCAGTATACTCATCCGGCGTTAGACCTCGTAAAGCACTATGAGGTCTTCGTGAGTTGTAGTCCAGACTCCAGATCTCCAGCTTCTCCCGGGCATCCTCCATCGACCAGAAGAGATGGGTGTTAAGACACTCGTCCCGCAGCCGGCCGTTGAAGCTCTCGATCAGCCCATTGTCGACAGGTTTGCCGGGACGAATGAAGTCCAACCGGACACTGTTCTCGTGAGCCCATGAGTCCATCGCCCTCGACTGGAACTCAGTGCCGTTATCCAAAACGCCATCAGGGATTGGCTGGAATGCCGGGGAGATGCACCGGGAACTCTGCTCTGGGCTGGAAGGAGAGGGGGCCACTTGGTCGAAGGGCAGGGCATCAGTTCACAGAGCCTGAACGAGATTATGAAAGACGGGCGATCTCCTTGACATCACCGATGCCGTGACTGTTACAGGCCATCTCGACCACGCCGGTGCAAACACCGCGGCAAAGTACGAACATTGTGGTGAGAGAGTCCGGAAGAAGGTGGCTCAGGAGTTGCATTTACCGTATATCCGGAGAGATTGAGACTGGTAATGGTTGCTTTGGGTGGACCCTGGAAGCTTAGATAAGAAGTGCCCATCTTGCATGGAAGCTGTATAACACAGACATTTGCGATTTTATGCTGCAACTCGCACTGATCTACACGAGTAAAACGAATAACCGCATTGACTGCCGGTAACTTGAGGACTATTCTCATGCAAGGTTATTGGGTAACCGGGATAAACGGTTGCTGTAGAATCATGGTTATACGAAGGAGGACTATCGTGTTTCAGGGAATGACTCCTGGTAATCTTGGAAAAAGGAACTTCAGCTTGCTTGAGCGAGAGAAACTTTCGAGCTACGTCTACGCCCTAAAGGATCCAAGGGACCAAAAAGTATTCTATATCGGACAAGGTAATGGGAATAGACTTTTCGAACACTTCATAGAGGCAGAGAACTACCTGAACAACCCATCAGGCATTCCCAGTTCGAAAATAATGCGGATTCTAGATGTTTGGGTTGCGGAGGAAGATGTTGAATGGCTTATCCTGTCTTCAGGTCACAGCAGTGATGATAAAAATCTTCTTGATTCCATAGAATCGGCTATTATTGACACTCTCTCCAAATCACAGAATGGACCAGCACTAAATGCTGTCTCTGGCCCACACTCTACTTTCCTATCTGAAATCGATTTAGTGCAAATCGATGCTCCTCATATTGATCCAGAAGAAGAATATGGGGCAGTGTTTATCTTTCCTATACATGGGGCGCTCGCCGATGGCGAGAACCTGTACAATGCAACACGAAAGGCATGGAGGGTACCAGAGAAATATCGAAGCTTACATAATGCGATTGCTGTGGGTATAAAAGAATACATTTCGTTAAGTGCCTATTCTATCAAAGAGTGGATTCCTCACAATGAAACGAAGTACGAGTTCAATGGCAAGGAATATCTAGAACTCGAACATATGAACTGGCGGAGGATTATTTCGGATGCGATGGGATACTGGCAAAGAGGGAATTACCTTGTTGTTTCATTTGATGGCAATGGCAGTTTCCGTTTTCTGCGAGGTAACCCTGATAGAGAATGGCGGAGCATCAAAGAATTCGTTCTTGTATGAGATGTAAACAAACGGCTGCAGCGGAATTGCCGATTGGTTGGAGGCTGTCCTAATAGCAATCCGCTGAGCATTAGTGTTAGACAAACTTCGAGGGGGGCTGCATGTGGGACTCTCGAAAAGGGACATTCTGATTGTCGTGAATCGCTACATAGGTGTCAAACAAGGCTACCTCGGGGATTTCTCGTACCGTACACATGCGGAGTTCTACCAAGAACTCGGGCTGGACTTCGACCCCAGCTTGATTGAAGGGACAACCCGGGAGCGCTTCATACAGATCTTAAACAATGCCGACCCAACAACGCAGGCGATTATTCTGCGTGGTGTTCTGGAGAGGTATCCAATCGGTTCGTCCGACTTGCGAACACCAGAGTCATTCGCCAACGTGCAGAACATGATTTCACTATGCGAAGGATCGTCCGTAGTTGTCCCTGACCTTGGGATTACAAGTGACGTCGTTCGGCGAGCGATCAGTGACGCAGAGTCACTTCTCAGAGACGGAGGCCCGACCAGCGCTGTTGACCGAGTGCATACTGTTCTCCACGGCTACCTGAAGGCTGTATGTAACGACGCGAGCATTCAATATATCGACAACGCCTCGATTCTCGACCTCTTCAAACGACTTAGGACGCAACACCCGGGCCTCCAGTCGGTGGGTGAGCACCAAGAGGCAGTCACGAAGGTACTTCGTTCTCTTGGTGCCGTAATGGATGCGCTGAACCCCGCGCGTAATCGGGGCAGCGTCGCCCACCCCAATGAGAATCTGCTTGACCCGGATGAAGCGATGCTGTTTATCAATGCGGCAAGAACGGTTCTCCAGTACCTGAGCGCGAAGTTGGAGTAGGAGGAGTTGTCGAACAAGCGCATCCAGCCGACAGTGTGAGGAATGCTTGTGAAGAGAAGCGCTCAGGCGCGGTTGATGTAGAGCGATAGACATCCTAGATAGTTGATACAACGCCATCACTGATTAGATTGTTCATCGGTAAGGGGAAAGTATGCGGATTGCGCGCCTTACAATTGAGAAGTATCGTGGTATCAGAATGGCAACGATCTTGTTGCCTAAGCACGGAGTGCTAATTGGTGACAATAACACCGGTAAGACGACTATCCTAGAGGCGTTGGACCTTGTCCTTGGACCTGACCGCCTTAATCGACAACCACCCATCGATGAGCATGACTTCTTTCGCGGGGAGTATACTGCCAAACCTGCCACAGTTAGGGCAAACGGCGATCCTGAAGAAAACGCAGAAGCCGTCGTGAAGGAAAACGTTGAGCAAAAGACAGGAGGCGAGGAGGCTCACTCCGAAGTGCCCCGGATTGCGATTGAGGTAACAGTTGCGGATTTGACCGGGGAGCAGAAGGCAAAGTTCGGCGATTACGTCGAGTTCTGGGATTCCATCACGAACACGTTCTACGACCTACCCAATCCCGCTGGGGTCGATCCAGAACACATAACTGAATCGCTCCGCGTCACTTTCCATGGCTGGTACGACGATGAAGAAGACGATTTCAAGGGTCGAACCTTCTATACTCGTAGCCTCACGGAGGGCGATCGGCCTGAGGAATTCTCGAGAAGAGCCAAGCAGACATGCGGCTTCCTATACCTTCGTTCCCTCCGTACAGGCTCCCGCGCACTAAGTCTTGAGCGGGGTAGCCTGCTCGACATCATCCTTCGTTTAAAAGAAGTCAGGCCAAAATTGTGGGAAGATACGCTAGACACCCTGTCGGCAATCTCGGTCGGAAGCGATCCAGACCTCGGCATCTCGCCAGTTCTTAAAAGCATCGATGCTGCTCTAAAGAAGTACGTTCCGAAAGAGTGGGGTGTGGAACCACATCTGAAAGTATCCAACCTGTCCCGAGAGCATCTTCGGAAGGTCATCACGGCGTTCATCGCCACGGGCGAAGGGAATCATGCTGCGCCCTACTATCGGCAAGGGACGGGCACCATCAACATGCTAGTCCTGGCGATGCTGTCTCAGATCGCAGAAGGGAAGCAGAACGTCATCTTTGCCATGGAAGAGCCGGAAACTGCCATTCCGCCCTATGCCCAGAAGCGCATAGTCCATGAAGTCCGCAAGCTAGCGTCGCAGACCCTCTTCACCTCGCACTCCCCCTATGTGCTCGAGGAGTTCGCTGTTGAAGAGACCATCGTTCTGGGGCGAGACCTGGAGGGGGTGCTCGCCCGTAAGTCCATTTCGTTCCCGGATATTGTGAAGCTTAAACGCTATCGGCAGGAGTTTCGCACTCGCTTCTGCGAGGGCTTGCTTGCCCGTCGCGTACTCATCGCCGAAGGTGCAACAGAGGCATCTTCCTTCCCCGTGGCGTGCCGTCGGCTTGCTGAGATCAGACCGGATGCCTATTCGTCGCTCGAGGCACTTGGTATCTGCACGGTCGATGCTGGAAGTGAAAACAACATACCCGGTATGGCACAACTCTATCGGGAACTGGGTAAGAGCACTTTTGCCGTCTGTGACAAGCAGGACAACGACAACAAGGTCCTGATCGAAGCGCAGGTTGAGTTGCTGCTGATGCATGAGGAGAAAGGCTTCGAGGATCTAGTCCTGAAAGGGACTACCAAGGAGGCCCTGAAGCGGTTCGTGAAGATCATCGACTGGCCATCGCACATCAAGGCCAAGTACCCCGACCCAGAGTTGCATCTAGCTGCTGCGCTTACAGAGTATTTTTCTTGGTCGAAAGGGAGTTGGGGCATCGCTGATTTCCTCGCCCAATGCAGTGAGACTGAAATACCAAAGTGGCTTCGGGAGGCGTGCATCAAGTTGAGAGAAGCCTGCACACATTCTCCCGCAGCCGCTGACCCGGCAGCGTCGCCCACAGATGAGGGCACCGATCCAGGAGCCCGGGAGAATGCAGCTAACTGAAAAGCAGATTGAGGTGATGGAGAACAACGGCCACCTTCTTATCAAGGGAGGGCCGGGTTCAGGAAAAACAACCGTTGCCATCCTCAAGGCTGCTCAGATAACGGAGCATCACCTTCAAGCCTGTCAGAAAGTACTATTCCTGAGTTTCGCGCGGGCGACTGTCTCCCGAGTGCTGGAAGCCATCGAGTGCGAACAGACGATTCCATCGGCACAGAAACTGCGAATCGACGTCGAAACCTTCCACTCATTTTTCTGGCGCATCCTTAAGACGCACGGTTATCTCATCGGCCTAATGCGTCGCTTGAGCATCCTTACTCCCCCTGGTGAAGCGATCGCTCTCTCAGAGATCAGGTCGGGCTTTCCAGCCAGAAAACTCACTGACGAGCAGAAGGTAGCCAAGAAGGAAGCAGAGGATAACGAACGTAAAAGGCTCGCGACTGTTGAGGGGCGAGTGTGCTTCGACCTCTTTGCGCCCTATACCGGCGACATTCTCCACGGAAGCGAACGCATTCGCCGACTCCTTGCATCATTGTATCCAGTCATCATCCTTGACGAGTTTCAGGACACGAATGCCCCACAATGGCGCGTCGTGCAAGCACTGGGGCTGTTCTCCCGACTGATTGCTCTTGCCGACCCAGAACAACGAATCTACGACTGGATAGGTGCAGATCCGCAGCGCATCGACCATTTCTGCGAGGCGTTCAGTCCGAGAGAGATAGACCTTCAGAATGACAATCACAGGAGCGCTGGTACTGAGATAGCGATGTTTGGCAACGATCTGCTTACAGGAAGGTTCCGCCAGAGTGCATACGAGGGCGTCTTTTTAGACTACTTTTTACCATTTCACAATACCGCACAGACAAAGCTTGTGACCACTGTATATACCGCGCGCCGACGCTTAATCAAGCAAGGTGAGAAAAAATGGTCACTGGCCATTCTCGTGCCCACCAAGAAACTGACGCGCGTTGTATCCGACACTTTGCGCCAACCACCTGCCGGTATGCCCGAAGTGTCTCATTCCGCCGTCATCGATATGGAGGCTGCAATCCTGGGTGCAGAGATCCTAGCCCTTTTGTTGCAGCCAGCCAGTGATTACCGCCATTTTCAGCAATTGATCGACCTGATGTGCGCCTACTTTCAGGGCAAGGGTGGCGATGAACCTACGCATACAGCGCTGAGGCAAGCAGCGGACATCCGGAGATCCTACGAAGAGCATCTTGAATGTAAGGCAACGGGTAAGGTAATCCGCAAGAACAGTATCCTCGTCAGCTTGCTCGTCGTGTATGAGCAAACCCGCTCGCTCGTGCTCACGGGAGACCCGGAAAAGGACTGGCGGGCTATGCGGTGCATTCTTGAAGACGGTGTGTGCAGGAGTCTCAAGGAAGTCGCAGAAATAGTTCGAAACATCCGTTTACTGGGTAGAGGGACGCAACTTCGACAAGCGCTAGCTCTGGACTGGCGCGATAACTCCGGCTACATCAACGCGCTTTCCATAGTACGGCAGGCGTTCATGCAGGAGCACTTCTCCACGAATACCAAACCCGAGACCGGTGTTGTAGTCATGAACATGCACAAGGCTAAAGGCAAACAGTTCGACGAGGTGATTGTTTTCGAGGGTTGCCCGATTCTCCGGCGAGGCGAAATTCTATTCAACCCCGACCGAATAGTCTACTGTAACTCCAGAGATGAGATTGATGAGCAGACGCGTCAGAACTTCCGGGTGAGCGTAACTAGGGCCAAGCGTCGAGTAACTATTCTCACACCTCAAGTTGATCCTTGTGTCCTTCTGCCCGAAAAGAATGTTTGACAATACACTCCAGCAGACTTTTCGGGTCCAAAACCTACGATCGTCCTGAGAGTGGTGTAAATACCTCGGCGAACCTTAAGGCTTTTCTGGGCCTCTATGATGATTGTAGAAGACTCTCCTAGCCACAGGAGAACAGCACACTTTGTTCTGGGCTCTAAAAGAAGCTGGATTCCCGACTCAGAGGGGCTATCGCCATTTCTCAGGTGGTGCCTTCCAGGTTTGTGCTCATGATTCACTGGTGTCTATGCCTACCGCTAGCCAGAACGAGGACACCAGGTCCGTTGAGGGTGTAGTTGCAGGGCTCGTCCTTATGGCGCGTTGACCTTCCCGAAGCGTGGTTTCATACTCACCGCTGAATCAGGTTACGATGCCCGGGTGTTTCGATCAGCAATTCCATGCTCAGTCGGGAGGTCAGGATGGGGACAAAGAAGAAACTCGTGCTTCCTGAAAAGATCCCTTTCCTCGAAACCGACTATGACCTTGATGTGACCATCGAGATCGTTGAGTCTGACTCCTACGATGCCCGTCTTGATGAGTTCGTGAAGCTGGGTTGCTTCGTCTCGACCTTCTGGGTTGGCAGGAAGCCTATCTCTAACAAATGTCCTCTGAATTGGAAAGCCTACGACCTGGCATATACAACTGCTGTTGGATTTCTTACCAGGTTTGAAAAGTGACTGATACTTCGTTTTGGATAGCAATTGCAGGTCTACTAGCGACGATCATTGTTAGCTCGGTTGGCTTCTATTACGCGCATCGTGCGCAGCGCTCACCTCTCCGCGAGTTATTGCACGAGAAGCAAATCGAGATTCTCATGGAGTTCTCGGTTGCTTGCACTCGACTGCAAAAAGCTGCAGCCACCCTGCTGACTCCAAATCTCACAAAAGATGATCAAGATGCGCTGGACAGGATATGGGACGAGATTAGTTACAACGTCCTCGACATAGCCCAAAGAGGTGCAGTAGTACTTCCGGCCTCCTTGTACTCTGCCATGACTGCTTTTCGAGTATGCGCAGAGGACTTCGAGATCGCAGTGGTCAAATCAGGTGAAACTGAAAGTGCGTACTATGCGCTAATGGGTGCCGCATCTCATGTGGTGATGCTTGGCCGGGAGCTTTCAGGTGCTGATGGGCTATCCGTTGAATCCCTGAATCTGCATAACAAGTCTGGATATAGAAAGATGAACAACATCGGGCGAGTGGCTCTCGGGAGAGTGTCCCGCGCACTGTGGAATCGAGGACGAACCGAAGATGACGACGCCTAACCACCAGCTCAATCGGAATCCTTTGACGTCGCGTCGCTTAGCAGGGCGTTTGCTTAACCACCTATCTGATCAAGATGACTCGAGTTGCTCTACTTTATGCTTAAAATGGAAAACGATTTTGTTGTGAGTACTGTACAACGATATCTATACCTCTGCGGAAGTGATATCTGGCTGGATTCCAATGGGCTCTTGATCGGCTCAGCGGGTAGCCGATGGCATAAGGAACTAATCAGTCTTGGCAGTGTGGCTGAGCTTCGTGGTGGAGTTCTTCTGGCCGAAGGCGGCATGGGGAAGACCACGTTTATGGCGCAACTCAAGGATTCGATTCAGGGCAGATCAGTCCGTCTTTTCGAGCTTGGTGAGTATGCGGGAGATCTTGGGGGGTTCAGTGCAGATTATGATTTCAAGCTGTCACTATCTGAAGAAGACAGAGCTCAGACAGTAATCTTCGACGGTCTCGATGAAGCTCCTGAACTGGCAGGGTGTATTCTGCGAAAGCTCCGTTTGCTTTCTGACTCAACATGCGTATGGATATCGTCCCGCGACGTCGCTGCTGTTCGTGCGATACAATCAGAATGGCCTGATCTGCGTTCATACAGCCTGGCTCCCCTTGGGGAAAAAGACCTGCGTGCGCTAGCCAATCAGGCAGGTGTCGATGATGGTGCGTTCTTGGAGGCTGCCACCCTCCAGGGGGTTCTCCCGATCTGCGCCAAGCCTCTTGGGTGTGAATTGGCTCTTTCCGTGTTCCGTGAGAACGGCCTCATGGGTGTCACCCAACGCGATCTTTGGCAGAGCGGGATCAGAAGACTCTGTGACGAGACACCATCAGCTACTCGTCAACTTAAACGCACACCCGAATTCACCCTCGACGAGATCGTTCTCTGTTCAGCGTGGGTTGCCTTATGCCTCATGCTTACCGACAAACACTCCGTTTGGAGTAGAGAACAGAGCCACTGTCCCCCGCAGTCGCTGGGCATTTCTGATCTAGCCTCGACCAGGTTCTCGACCGCTTTGATCCGCGCGACATTAGAGAGAGGGGTGTTTGTTCCAATGGGTGATGGCCGCATTGCGTTATCCCATGCAATCTACAGAGACTACCTGGCCGCCCTTGGCTTCGACACTTTTATTCCCGCGAAGCACTGGATCTCATTGCTGCTGAATAACCAACGAAGTGCCGTCTTCCCACAGCGTGAAGGTGCGGCAACTTGGCTCGCAAACTACAACACTGAGCTCCTCGCAGAGTTATCGGCCATTCAGCCGGAGCTACTACTTTCGTCAGTTGACTCCGTGCAGGCTCTCGGCCCAAACATACTTTGCGCTGCACTGCTTGAGCGGGTTGATAGCCTCAGCGTTCATCAACGAAGGAGTGGGCCTATTCTCTCGAATCTTCACCGACTCCAAGACTCCAAGACTCCAGACCTGCTCAGGCATTACTTGCAGGACCCGGAAGCCAGCACATCTGTTATCGAACTTGCCACAACCATCGCGGAGGCCTGTAAGTACACAGAGCTGTCCGGAGTGTTGGCAGATCGCGTGTTGGATAGGGGATTGACCCTTCGTGAGAGGGTAGATGCCGCATACGCTATTTGCAGACTTGAAGACGATGAGTCGAAGAGGCGGTTAGTGTCGCTGTTGCCGATCGATCCATCTACCGACCCTGCAGATGATCTTCGAGGCTTGGTCTTACGTGCTTGCTGGCCGAAATTTTTATCGCCAGATGAACTCGTTCTCCATCTGATAGAGCCGCAGAAGTCGAACTACTTCGGTGCATACAGAGGCTTCCTGAACGATGACCTGCCTGCTTCTTTTGATTGCGTACTCGACGAAAACAATGCCCAAGTTTTCCTCAGTTGGGCATTGCCCCACATCAATGAGGACGATCCGTTTGATTCCCTTGGTCGGCTTGCACGAGATATCTACACAGCATGCTGGAAATGGGTGGAAGTCCCTGTAGTCGCAATGCTCCTCGCAGAGGGCTATGCTAAGGCCATTTACGAGAACCGATCCCCATTCTGCGAGAATCAATACGAGGACGAGCATGCCACTTCGCTCGTCCTGACTAGAGAAGGCGTGTTTAAGGATGCGGATGGACGTATGACTGTGCTCAAGATGCTGCTCAAATGCTGCAAGGTCGCCGAGCGGGATTTGGCGAACATCCCATTCAATGATGTCCCTTTATACACCCAGGACGATCTTCCCCTCCTGTTCGATCGCGCATTGGCAGATCCATCAGACGCAATGACGGAACGGTGGGCGGTTTGTATCAAAGCCGTCCTGACTAGGCCTAATTTCGACACATATGCAGATCGAGTTGACCAACTGCATGCACATAGACCCGAGCTAATTCTTGATTCCAAGAAGCTCCGCGCAGACTGGGAACAAGCAGCCGAAAGTTCCGAGCAAATGAACAAGAAATGGAAGGCCGAAGAAGCACACAGAAAGCAGAAACACTCGGATGAACAGCATCGCATTGATACTGAGATCAGGAAAGCGCTTAACACGCCGGACCTGAACCCCGAGAGTTTCGAAGGCTTAGCCTCCTGGCTGTTCTCGGAGAATGGAACGCGATCGATCGGGTCAATCGACATCCGGCTTTCACCTGGCTGGGACAAGCTGACGGAAGATGAGCAGACCAGAATGCTTGATTTAGCTCAGCGTTACCTTTCAGAAGGTAAAATCCAGCCTACAGAACCTAACCAGCACCAGTACAGCGTTGCTCGTGCACTCACCGCCTTGCGTCTGATGAGACCCGACGTTTACGCTTGTCTCTCTCGCGACATCTGGCAGAAGTGCGCAGTCGAACTCCTAAAAGCGGCCATGTCTGACAACACTGAGTTGCTGGCTCCACTATTCGATACCTTGTCAGAGATATTTCCCGATGATGCAACCGATGCAGTGCTTAAGATCATGTCCCAAGAATTGCAGCGCGATTTTATCTCTATCATCCATAACTGGGGGAAACGACTGAGCGACTCCCAGGCACATGCCATACTCGTGATTGCCGACCATCCGGCTACAGACTACGGTCAGCGCTTTCGTCTTCTTGATGACTTGGCACGATACGGCAAAGAGCATTTGGTTTGCAGGTATCTAGACTCGCTTTTCTGCGGTGGTTGGGCCGTGCCTGCTGAGAGGGAGTTCCATAAGCTCCGCCGACTTGCATTTTGCCTCAGTCCAGAAAGCTACATTCGGCAGATACTCGATGCTCTCGTGACGGACCCGAGTTGGGGCAAGTCGTGGGTTGAATCTTCTATTGTGACTCACGGCGACGCTTTTCTATCGGCACTGCTCTCGTGTGGCGTGGGTGATGTTGCCGAAATGTACATATGGCTGCACGACCACTATCCATCGGAGACGTGTCCCGAGCATGAGACAGTGTACACACCTAGCTCTCTGGATGAAGTGCATATGTTGAAGAACAGCATCATAAAACACCTCTCACAGAGCGGTAGAGACGGCTCGACCGCAGCACTTGATCGGGTATTCTCCCGCTTCCCAAATGATGGCTGGCTGAGCGACTGCATTCTCGATGCCAGGTCGGCGGAACAGACACACTCTTTCCCTGTGCTGTCCGTCGTAAAGATCAAGGATTTGTACGAGAAGAATAGCGTAGCGTGCTGCTTGATCAACTCCATTCAGGATCTGATGGATCTTACTATGGCTTCAATTGAGGAATATCGTGCCCACCTTCAGGATGATACGCCTGCTATCCGTGATCTGTGGAACACTCTCGACCCGATCCGTCCATGCAACGAAGAGGATATGTCAGACCACCTGAAGCGCTATCTTGACCTCAGACTTACTGCTGGTGTCGTTATCAACCGTGAGGTTCAGATTCGGCGTAAGATGTTCGCTGAGGGCGTACCAGGGAGCCGCACTGACATATGGATCCAAGCCTTTGACGAGAATGGTAGCGTTCTCACGGTCTGTATTGAGGTCAAGTGTAATTGGAACAAGTCCACGAAGACTGCACTTAGTGACCAACTCATCGGTAAGTATATGTCTGGTGGTACAGCTAATGCAGGAATTCTCCTCCTAGGGTGGTTCCAGTGCTCTAGTTGGGACCAAAGTGACACCCGACTGGCAGCATCCAAAGCAACGTGGCCAAATCCTGATGCAGCACTGGCAGACCTACAGCAGCAGGCTGATCAAGAGCGGAAGAGCGGGAATGATGTCCGTGCGGTTGTTCTAGATTGCACTTTGCGGTAGTTAAGACAACTACAAGAGCACGCGGAGTACGATCAATTGCCAGCCAGTAAGTGCACGGTATGGCGCATCGCCACTTGTGATTCGCGGTGTAGCTCACAAATCTGTTCATACGCATGACAACTAGGATTTCCATTCGCCTGTTCTGCGGAGTACCCCAATTTCAAGCATCATCGGGCCGAGAACCGACGATCACCGTGCGTGAAGTGGATAAGTATCCCCCGTGAGTGTCTCGGCATTGCTTGGCATCCAAGGTGCTCACATGGCGCTTTTCTGATCAAGGGGCAAGGGCACACATATCCGTGTAATCTGAGGACCCTAGACACTGCAGTACCGACAACATAATTGCATACATTGCATTGGCATACCCCATTCTCAGTGCTATCGAAAGCTCTTGCAAACATAATATATGAACGTACATATTATGTTATAGAAAATGTTCTCGAATCCCTCGTGCTACATTCTTTTCTGAACGCGCAGAAAGTGTCTGGGTGTTCGAAGAGGATGTTCGACAGCCTAAGGCTACGGGGATTCGAGGAAGCGGTTGAAGAAGGAACAGAGGCAGAAGAGGGTCAGGTTTGGGTTCGAGGTCGACGAGAACTCATCTCTCTCTGTTGAAGATGTTAGGCTGGCAGAATCGCTTTTCTCGAGGATGGCTGCAAGGAGGCTTCAGTCTGAAAGCGCTACGCTGGAAGTAACAGAACCGGTTTCTGATAGTAAGCCGGAAGTGAATCACCGGAAGCATGGTAAGAGATGAGTTTTCTGGAGACTGTGAAGGAAGCATTTCTTGTTCGTGATGGAGGGAAGGGAGTCCGATGCCTGTAATCACAATGGAAGATTTCTTGTCTGACTCGCAAGGGCGAACTTTTCGTCGCGTTGCAGAGAGTCCGATCATGAAGTTTGGCCTTATTCTGAGTTTCTTCAGCGATGAGTCCAGACAGATCCGCATGGAGGATTCGGAGAAGCATCATGACAGACCTGCGCTCGCAGGTGTCATAAGGGAATTCGAGAATACCCGGGAATTCACGTATTTTTTCATTGAGAATGATGTCTATGCACGAAGGCTCAGACAGGCAATCGGAGTGGTCGTACGAATCATTATGGAGAGAAGGGGATGGAGAAAGGTCGGAAAAAGGGGCTCTTTGGGTCAGAAGACAAAACTGAACCTTCGAGATGACTCCGAGCCAGATCATAATACGAGCGGGCTCTCATGGTGGTTCTGCAGGATTGAAAGATACGAGAAGATCGGAGAGAAACCTTACCCAAGAGTGGGACGCGAGCTGCCTGTACTTCTAGGTGGATTTACCGACGCCCAGAAGAAGCAATGGAAAGAGCAGAGATGAAACTTTCTGAAATTCTGAGTGGAACGGTAGATTCCTCTACCGAGAAGCATGCAGGGGCAGATGTGTTTCTTGCATACGCCAGGGTATCGACTCCCGACCAGCTAGCAAAGGATGTATCAGTTCCTTCTCAGATAAAAGGAATGCAGGAATTCGCGAAGGAGAAAGGCATTCTCATTGCTGATGTTTACGAGGAGGCTGATAGCGCCTTCGTGATTGAGAGCCGCCGTCCTGTTTTTACGCGGATGGTGAAACGGGCTGTTGATGATCCGGGTATCAATGGGATTCTTGTGCACGAGTACTCAAGATTCTATCGACATCCTTACGATGGCCCCAGGCTCAAGTGGGAGCTTAAGAGAATTGGTATCAGAATCGTTTCAGCAAACGAACCGGAGAACGACCTCGATACAGTGTCCGGTTTGGCCCTAGAAATGATGACCGGGTTCAAGAACGCATCATACTCTCTTGAAGTGGCCTTTCATACGAGAAAAGGCATGAAGGAGAACATCGCACGCCGTGACAATGAGATAGGATTTTGCTACAAAAACGGTGGAGTTCCTTCGTGGGGATTCATGTCGTACAAGGTGCAGCGAGGGACTAGCGGACGTGGTGAACCCTTTATGAAAACTCTGTGGGAAAAGGATGATACCGTTGTTGCGGGAAAGCCTGTCTGGGAGTGGACACATCAAGTGCTGGTGAACCTCAGGCTCGAACGGAAATTTTCTCTTGATGCGATCTGCGGCTTTCTGAACGAGAACGGGGTGCCTGGAATCAGGAATCCCTACTGGAGCCCCAGCAGTATCTATGCGCTTGTTCAGCCGGCAGCTCTCCTCCAGTACGCCGGCTACGGAGTATGGAATGTTCACAAAAAAGGAGGAGGAAAGCGCCCTCCCTCTGAATGGGAGATTGTGGAAAACGCTCATCCGGCGATAATCACCCTGGAGCAGGCGGAGAATATCCTTGTGGTGAACGAACGCATGGGTCAGCTCTATAGAGATCAGTCCAAAGGCAGGATGGCCTCGGTTCGAACGAAGGGCAGCCGGTATCTTTTGACAGGGGGACTGTTCGTCTGTGGGCGTTGTGGTTCGGCGATGGTCGGGTACCACAATCAAAATAGGCTGTACTACTACTGTGGTGCGAGCTATTACAGAAAAGGCCGAGGCTGCGGTGAAGGATTCCAGGTTCCCAAAGAGGAACTTGAGAAGGTAGTCATCCAGGAAATTGGAGACGTGTTTGCGGCCTGTACAGACCCATCTAAGGTTAAGAAACTCATGGAAGATGAACTCAGAGGCCAGAACGACAGAGAAACCTGTGAGGCGGAGTCCCTCCGAAAGCAGTTACGGAAGGTCATGCAGGAGACTGAAAACGTCAGAAACGCTGTCAAAGCAGGGCTTGATGACGTTGAGTGGGCGAATTCGGAACTCCGAACCCTTAAGGCCAAGAGGGAGGAGCTGGAGGCAAGACAGAAGGGTTTCGCTATCCAGCCTGAACCGAAAATGCTTGATCATGCTGTTGTTGAAGAGTATCTGAAGACATTCGAGAGAACCTTCGAGTTCGGCACCAATGAGGAAAAGCGGGAGCTTGTACGGTTGTTCGTGAAGAAGGTAGAGCTGAATCCGGAGACAGGGGATATTGCCATCCGTCTTCTCAGCCGTCCTCCGGGTCTCATGATGCGGAAAAGAAGAACACCCGCTCGTAGAGAAACGGGTGTCCCAATCGGATTGGTAGCGGGGGCAGGATTCGAACCTGCGACCTTTGGGTTATGAGCCCAACGAGCTACCGAGCTGCTCCACCCCGCGACTGCCGGGCTATTATAGTCTATTTTCCGGTTATGTCAATTCTAAAAGTGGTACAGAAGGGAAATCCGGTGAGCGTCTCCGAGATCGGCTGCGGGTTTCCATGCGTAGTCGGCACCGAGTGCGCCTTTGTTGAAACCCATGCCGAAGGAGAGGGCATCGAGGATGGTCCCCCCGGCTTCGTCAGCGGTTTCGAGGGCGTTCAGGCTTGCGCCTGTTCTCAGTGCGAACATCTCCATCAGGGCATACTCGACTCCGAGGGCGGCGTTGAACTTGCCGCTCATGGGGGCGGTGGCGTCGGCCGCTACGAGAAGGTCTCCGTTGATGAGGTTCTGGCTGATCCCCACGGCAAGCTCGGTGGGCATGGGGTCGTTCTCTTCGTAGAAAGCCTTGGTCTGGACGCCCGCGTTCCTGATGGCGGCGCCCGCGGTCATGCCATCGGGGCCGGGGAGCCATATGGCGCCAAGGTCGAATGCAACCGCATGGGCGTTGTATGTGTCGATCTCGCTGTAGATGAGCCTTCCGGTAGCGCCGACACGGAACCTGTCCGTGATGGGGCGTGACCATGAGCCTGATATGGCCATGCTGTGTGTCGTGAACTCCTCGCCGGTGCCTGTGGGGTCCTCCATGGTGGTACGGATGAATGTGCCGCCGTAGAAGTAGTTGAGCGCAACGCCAATGGCATCGTTTTCCCGGTGGGTGGTCCAGCCCAGGAAACCGGCATGCATGTCCATCATGTAACTTGTGTAGGTGGAGGTGAGTGTTTTGCCCGTGTTCGTTGAGATGGCCGCGGGGTTGTAATGGAGGGCCATGGGATCGCCCGTTACGGCAGTGAAAGCCCCGCTCATGGCAACCGCCCTTGCCCCAGCGGGAATTCTGAGGAACGAGAAGCCCGAAGTCTGGGCTGCAGTGGCGGAGGAGGCCACAGCCAGCAGGATCGTCAAAGTATAAATGCGCCTCATGGAATGCTCCCTGTGGATGTTGTTACGCCACCACTAAAATACCCTACATCGCGCCCGGGTCAACAGGCCTCACCACCGCGTATACGAACACGCTTTCAGCGGTTGCGCCATGGGTCATGTCCGTTATGGAGAGCCTAATGTGGCTCACCATGCGTGCCGAGTCCGCCGTGAGGTGGAACATGGGCAGATCGTCCGTCCCGCACCGGTATAATATCTCATCACCGCTGAGCAGTTCCAGCTCCACAATCAGGGCTTTTGCGCCTCCCATGGCGCCGAAGATGCCTTCGCCCTCGGCCTGCAGGGTGACGGGTACGGTTGCCGTCTCGTTAAGGTCCAATAGCATGCCGTGGTATTGGAACACAGTGTAACCCCTGTTGGCGAGTGATCCCAGCCATCTCACGGTTTCCCCGCTCAGTGACCATGAGGGGAACTGAAGCAGAAGTGCTGCGCAGAGAAGTGCTGTCATTTCAGTCCTTCATGCCCGAGCCGGTGTAACTGGACACGAGCTGTTTCTGGAACAGAAGGAAAACGATGAGAAGCGGCAGTGTGCAGAAGGTGCTTGCCGCCATGAGAAGCCTGTAGTTCCCCGACATCTCCTGGCTGAAGTAGGACAGGCCCACCTGGATCACCCGGAGGCTTTCCGAATGGGTCATCACCAGCGGCCACATGAAGCTGTTCCATGAGCTTATGGTGTTGAAGAGAACGACCGTGGCCAGAACGGGTCTGGACAGGGGAAGGACCACCCGCCACAGGTACTGGAAGCGGCTGCAGCCGTCGAGGACGGCAGCGTCGTACAGGGATCTTGGTATGGTCTTGAAGTGCTGCCTGAGGAGGAAGATGCTGAAGACGTTGGCGACCCAGGGGATGATTAGTGCGCCGTAGGTGTCCACCATGCCGAACTTTGCCAGAAGGACGTAGGAGGGGGCGAGGTAGACCGGCTGCGGGACCATCATGGTGCTGAGGAAGAGAGTGAACATCATGCCCTTGCCGGGGAACTCCATGGTGGCGAAGGCGTAGGCGGCAAGTGCGCTTGTGATGACAACCCCGATCACCGTGAGGCCCGTTATCGCGATGGTGTTGATGAAGTAGAGGCCGAAGGGCACTCTGTTCCAGGCTTCGGTGAAGTTAGCGAATCCACCGTCCTCGAGTGAGGTGGAGACCATCCAGATGAACGGCGCCATCATGATCACCGCGCCAAGCGCAAGCAGTATGTGCCTTGTCACCCTCACGAGTAGTGCACCTTCCTCTCGCCGAACCTGCGCTGCAGCATGGTGAGGACCAGCAGGAGAACGAAAAGGAACACGCTTATGGCGCTTGCGTAGCCGATGTCGAACCTGTCGAACGCCTTCTGGTAGAGGTAGAAGACAAGTACGTTGGTCGTACCCAGAGGGCCCCCGCCCGGAGGCGGCGTCATTACATAGACCAGGGCGAAGGTCTGGAACGATGTGATGGTGCTCATAATGAGAACGTAGAACGTGGTCGGGGATAGAAGCGGCCATGTGATGTGCCTGAAACTGGCCCATCTGCCGGCGCCGTCAAGCTTTGCGGCCTCGTAGCAGTCCTTCGGGATGTTCTCGAGTCCAGCCAGGAAAAGAACGGTGTTGTAGCCGATGCTCTTCCAGACCCCCACCGTCATTATCGCTGTCAGGGCCAGGCTTGGTCCGGCCAGGAAACCGGTTGGCGTTATCCCCGCCGGGGCAAGAATGAGTTCGAAGATGCCCCGTGGTTCGCGGAGCCATGCCAGCGGTTCGCCGCCAAACAGCGTGATGATCTGGTTGAGCGGTCCGGCCTCGGGGTGGAATACCCACGTCCAGACCACTGCCACCGCAACGGTGCTGGTGACGACCGGCAGGAAGTACACGGTGCGGTAGAAGGATTTGCCCTTCAGTCCGTCCTTGAGAAGCACGGCAAGCCCAAGCGGGATGACTATCCCCGCCGGAAGGGTTCCCAGAACGTAATGAACCGTGTTGCCAAAACTCAGCCAGAACCTCGGGTCGGAGAGCATGCGCTGGTAGTGGGAGGTGCCCACGAAGCCATGGAAACCGCCGATGTCGTAGTCGGCCAGCGACGCCAGGAACCCCCCGAGAATGGGTATGGTCCTGAAAAGAAGGATTATGAGGAGGGCTGGAAGGACGTACAGGATCGGAGAATACCTTCTCTGAACCTTCAAAATGCCTCCCTGGAGTGGTTGACGGACAGACTTCTTCCATCGGTGCGCAGGAAGATATTCCCGAGAATGTCGGTTCGCAACACTTCGGCCCCCGTTGAGGCCCAGTCATCAACTACCGCAGGATGCGGGTGTCCGAACGGGTTGTCCCGGCCCACGCAGAAGACAGCGATCATGGGGGAGACCCGTCTCGACCAGGGAGGAAAGAGCGATGATCGGCTGCCGTGGTGGGGAACCTTGAGAACGGTGACCGGGAAGGCCTGCAGGGTTATCCTGCGGATGGTCTCCTCCTCGATGTCGCCTGTGACGAGCATGGTGAAACTCCCCGTCGTCACCAGGAAGACCGCCGAGGCCTCGTTAACCGAAAGGCTCCGCTCCAGGCGAACGACTTCTATCACCACATCACTGCCGAGGCCGATAGTGCGGCCCTCTTCGAGTATCTCGTAATCACAGTTCTCCTCTAGTGCCGTTTCCAGAAGGTATTCGTAGACCGGCGAGGGATGGTCTATCCCCGGGTCGAGGAGAAGCCCCGCATTGAAGGTCTGAAGAACATCGGCCAGCCCGCCGATATGGTCGGCATGCGGGTGGGTGAACATAACCGCGTCGATGCTTCCCACTCCCGCCTCGCGAAGGCGCTGAACCACTGGAGCCCTCATGCCGGGGTCTCCCGGGGGACCGCCGTCGATGAGGAGCCTTTGTCCCCCCGATTCGAGCAGTATGGCATCGCCGTTGCCAACGTCCAGAAAGACAACGGTGAGAACGGTGTCACCCGGTTCTCCCCGAACAAGGAGGTGGTCGGTTCCAACTTCGGTTGCCAATGGGGTTGCCGTGACGAAGGGTGCAACGTTCCCGATGGTGGAGGGGCCCACACCCGGAACGTAGGCCAGCTCCCCGACGGTCAGGAAGGGTGAAACGGTCTCACGATAGTTGATGATGGCCCCCGCCTTCGACGGCCCCAGCCCCGGGATCGAGGCGAGAGAGGAGCTGTCCGCGGTGTTGAGGTCCGCCGGCGGAGGATCGAACAGCGAAGTAACCAAGAAAAGAGCGTATAGCAAACCCACAGCCCTTGACACCTCCCCGGCATTAAGTGAAGATACAATACTGCAGTTGAAAGGAGGTTTCCATGAGAAGCCTTTTTGTTTTTATGGCGGTGTTTTGCGCAGTCGTTTCCGCAGGTGACCTGCGCCTTGAGAACAGCCGTTACGAAACCGTTGCTTACATCCGCGAGGATGGCAGGATAGAGGATGCGTCGTTCCAGCTTCTCGGGTACATTCGCAGTGAAACCGAAGAGTCGGAACCCGGCCTCAGGATCGAAGCAGGCGATTTCAGGGTTCTTGGTTACATCCGCGACAACGAGGTTCAAAGCCCCGATTCCCGCAAGCTCTTCGACATCACCAGCGACGGCCGCATTCGCGACACCCGCCTCCGCAACACCGGCTCCATCCGCGAGGACGGTACGGTCGAGGGAAGCGACTTCAGGGTGATCCTCTACACCGACGGCGCCCACGCCGATCTCCGCCTCCGGATCATGGCCTACCTGGTGTTCTTCAGCACGCTTCTGGAATAGCCTTCTCTGAAGCATTGACAGTCGGCCCTTTACGGGGCATATACTGAACAAATGTTTCATGGGGGTTAATCATGACCGATCTGACGATCCGCCAAAAGCAATTCCTCGATTTCATAACCGGGTTTCTGGGCAGGGCGGGTTACCCGCCTTCCATCCGCGAGATGCAGCAGCATTTCCGCCTGAAGAGCACCAAGGGCGTGAAGGACCATGTAGACAGGCTCGTTGAAAAGGGCTACCTCCAACGCGAGAACGGTTCCGCCCGTGCGCTCCGCCTCACGACCAGGGCCGGCGCGGGCAGGCGCACGTCCGACTCCCGGGCTCCCATCGTGGGCAGCGTTGCCGCCGGGCTTCCCATCCTGGCCGAGCAGAACATCCAGGGCAGCCTTCCCCTTCCCGAGCGCTACTCGGGTCGCGAGGGCATGTTCTGGCTCCGTGTCCGGGGGGACAGCATGACCGGCGACGGCATCTTCCACGGCGACCTTGTCCTCGTTCTTCCCCAGCCTTTCGTCGAGCAGAACCAGATCGCCGTGGTTATGGTGGACTGTGACGCAACGGTGAAACGCTTCCGCCGGGAGGGGAACGTCGTCAAACTCATCCCCGGCAACCCTGATTACCCCGTCATGGAGTACCGCGGCGAAGACGGCGAGGTCTCCGTCGTGGGCAGGGTGGTGGCTTTGTACCGCGAGTTCGAGGGTCCCTGACCTGCATTGAAAACCCTTTTCGCAACCGATTTCGACGGTACGCTCTTCCGGTCTGACCGCACCCTGTGCGGCGCCGACCTCGAAGCGCTCTCCGAACTCAGGGCAAGGGGCGTTGTGACCGTCCTCGCAACGGGAAGAAGCCCTTTTTCTTTCCAGCGGGCGGTTGACGGCGTGCCCCTCCCCTTCGACTGGAGGATACACTCGTCAGGGGCGGGCATGATCAGCTCCCGGGGCGAGGTGGTTGTGAATCCCGGGCTCTCACCCGGTGATGTCCTGGCCATCAGGGAATTTCTCGAAGGCCGGTGTCTCGACTACTCGGTTCAGGGGCCTTTTCCGGAAAGCCACCTTCTGTACCACGGCAGCATCAGCCCGCACCCGGATCATTTGAGGCGCCGTGAGTTCTACCGCGGCCACGTCTGCCGTGTCGGTGAGCTTGCCGGTCCGGCGTCGCAATTCGTGGTCTACCTGGACGCCAGGGGTGCCGCCGATACCGAAGCCGGCATCCATGATGCACTTGGCCCTTCGTTCCAGATCATCAGAACCACCTCCCCCCTTGACCACAGCACACTGTGGATCGAGATATTCCCCCGGGGCGTTCACAAGGGCGCGGCCATGCTGGCCCTGGCGGCTCGCCTCGGTATTCCCCGCAGTGGAACCGCCGCCCTGGGGAATGACTGGAACGACAAGCTCCTTCTCGAGTGCGCGGGCACGGCCTTTGTTGTCGATGGCGCACCCGAGGGGCTCGCCCCCGGAGCCATCCGCGTTCCCGGGTCGGATCATCAGGCTGTCAGGCATGCGGCCCTGCTCTGGATGGAAATGATGCAATGAGGATTTTCGCGTTCAGCGACCTTCACCTGGGCCTGTCCATGAACAAGACCATGGACATGTTCGGAAGCGAGTGGGTGGATCATCCCGCCAAGATCAGGTCCGCCTGGGAAAGGCTTGTTTCTCCGGAAGACACCGTTCTCGTTCCCGGCGACATTTCCTGGGGGATGAACCTGGAGCAGTCCGAGGCCGACCTGGCCTTCCTTCAAAGGCTTCCCGGCTCCAAGTTCATCTGCAAGGGCAATCACGACTACTGGTGGCAGTCACCCTCCAGGGTTCGCGGCATACTGGGGCAGGGCATTACTCCCCTTCAGAACACTGCGGTCGAGCTTGGCGGCTTCGTGCTGGCAACATCCCGGGGCTGGTCCACTCCCCAGTGGGACGGCTATGTCCCTGAAACCGACGAAAAGGTCTACATCAGGGAGCTTCAGCGAATGGACACTGCGCTTCAGGCCGCGTCAGCATTTTCGGGGAAACCCATCGTCTACATGATGCACTACCCGCCGGTCGTCGACGGCGGCCCCACGGCTTTTGCCGTCAAGCTCTCGAACGCCGGTGTCAGGGTCTGCGTTTACGGCCACCTGCACAGGGAAGGCAGATGGAGTCCAACTGTGAACACTGTCGTGGGTGACACATTATTCCGGCTCGTGAGATCCGACTACCTGGATTTCACTCCGCTGGACATCACGGAAGAGGTGCTGGCTTGCTTCTGAGCGTTTCGGGCCTTACTCTCGAGTTCGGGGCCGACCTCATCTTCGAGGGGGTCAGTTTTACGGTCGACCGTGGCGACAGGGTCGCCCTTGTGGGCGTGAACGGCGCCGGGAAGACATCACTGCTCCGTATCATGACCGGCGAGATCGAGCCGTCACGGGGAACGGTTACCCGCGCCGGCGGCATCAGGGTAGGGTACCTTCCCCAGCAGCTCGGCGAGTTCCCCGAAGGCCCTCTGCTCGATGCTGTGTGCGCTTGCGCGGGCGAGGCCGTGAATGCCCTTCAAAGACAGAAGGAGATACTCCACAACCTCTCCGCGTCCCAAAGCGGGAACGACTCACTGATGCACGAGCTGTCCAGGGTGCAGGACTGCATCGATTCCACAGGCGCTTACAACCTCCACACCAGGGCCGAGGTCGTACTGGCGGGGCTGGGTTTCTCGCGCGAAGACCTTCAGAAGCCCATGAAAGAGTTCAGCGGCGGCTGGAAAATGAGGGCCATGCTTGGGGCGCTGATACTCGAAGACCCCGACCTGCTACTTCTCGACGAACCCACGAACCATCTCGATCTCGACGCCAGGATCTGGCTCGAGGAGTTCCTTGGCCGGTTCAAGGGGGCGGTCTGGCTGATCTCGCACGACCCCGGCTTCCTCGACCGCACCGTTCGCGCCGTGTACGAGCTCGAGTTCGGTGCCCTGACGGTCTGGGGCGGCAACTGGAGCTTCTACGAAAAGCGGAAGCTCGAGGACATCCAGCACAGGGAGAACGAAGCGAAAAAGATAGCGGACCAGCGGGAACGCATGGAGCGCTTCGTTAAGAAGTTCCAGGCCACCGAGAGCAAGCGGTTCCAGGTGAGAAGCCGGATAAAGATGCTCGAAAAGCTTGAAACGATAGAGACGTACCGCAGTCCCGGCCGCATGCGCATAAGGCTTCCCGAAACCCCGCGCAGCGGTCACAAGGTCCTTTCACTTGCGGACATCTCCAAAGTATACGACCACACCATCTTCGAAGGTGTCGACCTCGAGATCGAAGCGCGCCAGCGTATCGGAGTGGTGGGGAAGAACGGCGGAGGCAAATCAACACTTTCGCGGATACTGGCCGGTGTCGAGGCTCCCAGCGAGGGGACGGTAAAAACCGGGGCGAACGTGCACGTGGGCTACTACTCGCAGGAGGTCGACCTTGCCCTCGACCCCTCCCGAACCGTACTCCAGCAGTTGTCCGACGTTTCTCCCGAGCGGAGCGAGAAAGAGCTGCGATCATTCCTCGGAGGCTTCCTGTTCACCGGTGACGACGTCGAAAAACCCACCGGGGTACTCTCCGGGGGCGAGAAGAGCAGGGTTGCCCTTGCGAGGGTCATGCTGCTTCCCACGAACCTTCTGATCCTCGACGAACCCACGAACCACCTCGACATCTTCAGCAGAAAGGTCCTGGCCGAAGTACTGGACGGCTACCAGGGAACGCTCATCCTCATCAGTCACGACGAGAACCTTCTGAGAACACTTGTCCAGCAGATACTGGTGGTGGAGGGGGGAAAGGTCAAACCCTTCACCGGCGGGTTCGACGACTTCGTGGAGAAGCGCCGGAGCCGTGCGTCAGAAAGCCTTTCCACGGGCAAGCCCAAAGCATCGGCCCAATCCAGGGTGCTCGACCGGGACAGGAAGAGAAGGGAAGCCCAGGAGAGGAACAAGCTGTTCGAGAAGCGCAACAAGGTCGACCAGCGCGTCAAGAGGATAGAAAAGGCCATGATCCCCCTCGAAAAGAGGAAGACCGAGATAGAGAACCTTCTTGCTTCTCCGGACCTGACTGGCGGGTCGGCCCGGATCGTCGAGCTTCAGAAGGAGCACGCCTTTGTCACAAGGGAGATGCTTCAACTCGAAGAGCAGTGGCTCGAAGCGGTCGAGCGCGAGCCCTCTGTCTAAAGAAGCCCCATTGCCTCAGCCATGCACGAAGCCACGCTTCTGAAAGATAGCGGCGCAACCGTCCGGCCCAGTCTCAGCGACGCCCGCAGGGCGCAGTTCGCAAGCAGGTCGGGCTCGGGCGCTGTGAAAGCTATTGGCCCGATGACCTCCCTGATATTGTCCAGCGCTTCTCCGGGGTCCGCCCAAGGCGCGTTCTCAAAGTAGAGGGTTATCCTTCC
>Ga0351877_1087_pt1 | contig 27465 bp, 24 predicted proteins | sample BONcelFGM3001D13_FD_206775 | JGI IMG/M metagenome (GOLD analysis project Ga0351877, IMG submission 206775) | Enriched cells from coal bed in the Powder River Basin, Montana, United States - BONCAT cells FGM rep3 HSBNCT.FGM.300.1.D13 ...
TTCCCCAGGCAGTGGATGTCATTGCCACGGCTTTTGAAAAAGGACATAAATTATTTGCTGCCGGCAACGGTGGCGGTGCCTGTAATGCTGACCAGATGATCGGTGAATTTGTTGGTAGATTCCGCTATCAGCGCGGACCGTTTGCGGCTTTTTCTTTACCCGGGTTAAGCGGCCTCACCGCTACCGGTAATGATTTTGGTTTTGACAAAATCTATTCGCGCCAGGTTCAAGGCTGTCTGAAACCAGGCGATGTCTTTGTTGGATATTCTTGCAGTGGCAATTCGCCCAATATTATTGAAGCCATTCGGGCGGCAAACACTGCAGGAGTCACTACTATCGGGTTCAGTGGTTGGACGGGCAAATTATACAAAGAAGCCAACATTGGAATTGCCCTGCCACCTTGTAACTGGCAGACGTTGGAGGAGGTGCAATTGATCCTCACCCATCTGATTTGCGAGTTGGTTGAGGCGCGTATTTGCGCCAATGATCCAACCGCTCATCGAGTCCATTAATCATCTCTACGAAAGGAGGCTGAAACTATGGAAGACAAAGCTCGTCGTGATCGCAATGGATGGATCGCTTTGGCAATTGCAGTAGTGTCATTGGTACTGGGTATTCTTGCTAAATAATTTGTCTAATTGAACTGCCAGAAAGGAGTTTCACCCACGTGATAAAAATAGCAGCAATTTGTGGGATGGGTCTGGGAAGCGGTCTGTTGGTAAAGATGGGCGTTGAACGCGTACTGAAACGCAACGGCATCGATGAACGCGATTTCAGTGTCGAAGTTGGTGATATCAGTACCGCAAAATCCCTCTGGCCAGACATATTTGTGACCTCCACCGAGTTTGGTGCAAGGTTAAAAGAGCAGGACATACCGGTCATTGAGGTTCACAATTTATTTGACGAGAAGGAAATTGAAGCCGCTTTTGTTCCTGCTTTCAAAGAACTTCTGGCCAAGAAAAAAAACAGCTAAATTTTGAGGAGGATTTTCTATCATGACGCTTCTTGATGTTATTGTCCAAATTATGAGTAAACCGTCCATTCTGGTCGGTCTCATCGCAATGATTGGTTTACTTTCCCTGAAAAAACCATTCGAAATCGTTGTCTCCGGAACATTGAAGACCATCATTGGTTTCATCATCTTGGGCGGCGGCGCCAATATTGTTATTGCCGCCATCCTTCCCCTGGGCGATTTGATGATGAAAGGCTTTGGCCTGACTGGTGCGCTCCCCGTAAATGAAGTTTTTGTTGCTGAAGCACAAAAACTGTACGGTACCCAGATCTCCCTCGTTTTCTTCTTTGCCTTCCTCATCAACCTGGTATTGGCCCGCTTCACCGCCATGAAATTCGTCTTCCTCACAGGCCATCATACCCTGTTTGCAGCCACCCTGGTCACCGGCATCCTTGGCCTGACCGTCTTCAAAGGCGCTGGTTCAGAAGTTGCTTTGATCGCTGTTTCCGCCATCATCGTTGGCTTCATGATGGTCTTCTTCCCCTGGCTCTCCGCTCCGTTCATGGAAAAAGTCATTGGAACAAAAGATTTCGTCATGGGTCACTTCGGAACCACCAACTACGTTCTCTCCGGTTGGTTGGGTGAGAAAATTGGCAATCCCAAAGATTCCACTGAAAACATCAAATTCCCGGCATGGATTGGTTTCATGCGCGAACCTTTGATCGCCATGGGCTCTGTCATGTTCATCATTTACTTGATTGCAGCCATTGCGGCCATCGGCGCTGTTGGTGTTGAAGAAACCGCAAAAATGCTTGGTTCTACCGATGCATGGTGGTTGACCTCCTTCATCAATGCGTTGACCTTCGCCGGTGGTGTTGGTGTCATCCTGCTCGGCGTCCGCATGATCCTGGCCGACATCGTTCCCGCCTTCCGCGGTTTCGCTGAGAAAATCGTCCCCAATGCTGTCCCAGCTTTGGACTGCCCGGTTGTCTTCCCCTACGGCCAGAATGCCGTTTTGGTTGGCTACATCTCCTCCATCGTTGGTGGTCTGGTAGCTCTTGGTCTGCAGATTGCTGTTCTTCCCGCTGGCGCTTCCATGGGCTTCCTGGGCGGCGTTATCCTGCCTTCCATGATCATCCACTTCTTCGTTGGTGGTACCTCCGGTGTATTTGGTAACGCGACCGGTGGTTGGAAGGGTTCCGTTCTGGGTGGTTTCCTGACCGGTTTGCTCTTTACCCTGTTGGCTGGCACCGCTCTGCGCGCCATCAATGCCATTGGCATTCCCAACAGCACCTTCGGTGACACTGACTTCGGCGTTGTAGGTTCCATCCTCGCCTTCGTCACTGGTCTGTTCAAATAGTATTTGCTGAAATAGTAATGAAAATCCTCAGGGCGTACGTCCTGAGGATTTTTTGTTTTCTTTGAACGAAATATTTATTTCTCCAACCGAAGCAATCTTCTTGTTGGCATGAAAGTCTCGGGTTGGATTAGAAATAATACTGTCAGATTGAAGGTTGCTTTGCGAATAAGCACCGTTGGCACAGCAACAGCTCGCCGGTATAGGCGCAATGACATGTTGTGGTGACAGGTGTAGATTATTTCGCCTGCAAACACAAAAACTGGTAAGCAGCCATTTTGAAATCTACCGGCGCAAAAGAATTAGCGGTAAGCAGGTCGGTGAATTGGTAACCAAGTCCATATAGGCGCAGCAGATTTGCCGATACAGGCTGCTCTTTCTCGCTGAAATTAGCCAAAATCAAGACCCGGGTGTTTGAATTGACCCGAACAAAACCAAAAACCGCCTCATTCCCGGTATCGATAATTTCTGTCTCGTGACCGCTGAATGTTTCATTTTGCTTCCGTAGGGTGATTATTTCTTTCATACTCTGAAAGACTTCGGCAGTTGGGGTGTCTTTCTTCGAGCGGTTGGCTGCGTTAGTCCAGTCAAATTCTGGACGATGCACCCAGCGGCTGTCATCCATTTTATGGACATCCTCACGGAAGGAATAATTGTTGAGCGTGGCCAGTTCATCCCCCAGATAAATAAGGGGAATCCCGCCGATGGTCATGATCACAGCATGAATAAGCCGGATACGCTGGTTGGCAAGGTCAATTTCTTTCGGGTTGTTCTCCATCAGCGCCTGTTCCAGCCCGGCCAAAGAGGCGCATGTGCCGGAAATCCGGCAGTCACCAGTTTTTGGATTCTCCTGAAAGGGCAGCCCGCGGGCAAAAGAACCTGGAAAGCGGCCGGTATAAAAATCATTCAGGAAGCGGCGGTGATCGTATCCATTGATACCCAACCTGCCGGCGTCTTCATCAGAAAACGTCCAGCCGATATCATCATGGCAGCGTACATAATTAACCCAGGTGCAATCCTCAGATATTGCAAAGCGCTCCCGCATTGAGGCAGTCAGTAACCTTACACTGCGGGTGGCCAGGCTTTCCCACAGAAGTGCCATCAACAGGGGATTGTAGGAAATCTGACATTCATCCGGCCGGATATAGCGCGCCACCTCATCGGGATGGACAATGGCCTCGGATTTGAACAGTAAAGCCGGGGCAGCAATACGCGCGCAGGCGTTAAAGGCCTGGATCAACAGGTGGGCTTGCGGCAGGTTTTCGCAGGATGTTCCCAACTGTTTCCAGATAAATGCCACCGCATCCAGACGCAGGACTTCCACCCCGGCATTCGCCAGCGAGAGCATTTCGCGCGTCATGGCGATAAACACCTCGGGGTTGGCGTAATTCAGATCCCATTGGTAGGAGTGAAATGTAGTCCACACCCAGCGTTTAAATTCCGGAAACCAGGTGAACGTCCCGGCATGTTCATCTGGGAAAATCTCCCGCAGGGTTTGTTCATAGGCATCTGGCTGCAGGCGATCCGGAAACATATAATAAAAATTCTGGCAGGTTGCATCGCCGGCGCGGGCTTTTTGCGCCCACTCATGTTCATCGGACGTATGGTTGAAGACAAAATCCAGCACCAGGCTGATGTTATTGCGGCGCAGTTCTTCCGCCAGCGCTTTGAGTTCTGCCATACTGCCGATTCTTGGGTCAACCTCGCGGTAACTGCTGATGGCGTAGCCGCCGTCATTTTCACCGGCCGGGCTGCGGAAAAGCGGCATCAGATGCAGGTAATTAATGCCCAGTTCATTGAAATAATCAATGCGGCTGCGTAACCCTTTCAGGTCTTGCGCGAACAGGTCAACATAACAAACTCCGCCGACCATCCGGTTGGACTGGAACCACTGCAACTTAACCTGATGCACCCGGTCCAGTTCTTTTAATGATGCCGAGCGTTCAATCCAGGATTCTGCCAGGGTTTCCAAAAGGGTTTCAAGGTGATAGTAGAAATCATATTGATCCCCATACACCTGAACCAGGCTGCCAAACAACTGCGCAAAGTGGGCGGCAAGCTGGTCTGAAAACTGAGCCCAATCAGCGGGTGCTTCCAGGCAGTATTTATCGAAGCGTGTCTGTAAACGCGGATACAGCCGGCCGTAAGTCAGGCTGGCTGCATCCGAAGTATTTTTGGAGATTTGCGGCATAACCGAAATACTAGCCCTTTACCGATCCGGCCATCAAACCGCGCACAAAGTAGCGCTGCAGTGCAAAGAATATGATCAGCGGCAATATCATACTAATGAACGCGCCGGAGGTGAGCAGGTGCCAATCCTGTCCTTTTTCACCTACCATGGCAGCCAACGCGACTGTTACCACGCGGTTTTGATCACCTAAAAAGACCAGGGCTACCAGGTAGTCATTCCAAACCCACAGAAATTGGAAAATGGCAAAAGAAGCCAGCGCCGGAACAGAAAGCGGCAGCACCAGTTGAGTGAAAATGGTGAAATTAGACGCCCCGTCGATGAAGGCTGATTCAAGAATATCCCGCGGAATGGTGGAAATGTAATTGAACATCAAATAGATGGCCAGAGGCAGTCCGAAACCGGTGTGCGCCAACCACATGGCCAGGTAGGTGCCGTTCAAGTTTAGTTTCGTGTAGTCTTGTAAAATTGGTACCAGTGCCAGCTGCAATGGGACAACCAGCAGCGCGACCACCACTGTAAAGAAGAATTTGCGGCCGGGGAAATTGATCCAGGCAAAGCCATAGGCGGCGAAGGCTGCAATAAGAATTGGTATGATGGTTGCCGGTATGGCTACGGCAACAGAATTCAGGAAAGCAGTACTTAAGTTGCTGCCCTGACGGACAATTTCATTACCCTGGGCGTCTTTATAGGAAAAGTTTTGCCCGGAAAGAACATTTTTGTAGTTATCCATTGTCAGGTTGACAGAAAACCACTGGAATTTTTGCTCTTCCATGATGAGGGTGCGTGTGCGTTTATTGCCATACCAGGTCAGTTTCTTCCCGTCCGGCATTTTGACGCCTTCCCGCCATTCAACGAAGGTGTGAGTTACACCTTCAATGGTGATCGGCCCATCCACATCCACATCCGGGTTTACTTTGACCTCACCGGTTTGCAGGTAGGCTTGATGGGGCAGAACTGTCCACCAACCGGTGGTGAAGATATCCTTGCTGTCTCGGAAAGAAGTGATAAGAACCCCAATAGTTGGTATGGTCCATAACAGACAGATCAGGATAAGAACCCCATTGACAATAAATCCGGATAACCTTTTTTGGGAATTCAAACTCTTTTCTTTGGTGCTCATTAGAAGGCCTTCCTTTCCCGGAATTGCCGCAGGTTGTAAATCATCACCGGGATGACGGCAATGAGCAGCACAATGGCAATAGCGGAAGCCCGCCCGGCATTGTTATAGGTAAACCTTTGAATATAGAATTCATTGGCGATCACGTTGGTACCATTATTACCACCGGTCATGACGCGCACAATGTCAAATAGTTTCAGGCTGAAGATCAAAATGGTGGTGGTAACTGTCATCAAGGTTCCCTGAATGTAGGGGACGATGATCCTGAAAAATGCCTGCACTTCTGTAGCGCCGTCCACACGGGCGGCTTCCAGCAGTTCAGAGGGGATGCCTTTGATGGCCGAGGAAAGCAATACCATGGCGTAACCTGTCTGCATCCATACCATGATCACAATCAACAGGAAGTTATTCCAGAATGGAATAAGCAGCCAGGCTTGTGCCTGACCTCCCAGCCCCACAACAATGGCATTGAGCAATCCAATTTCTTGAATGCCGGATCCTTCTCCCTTGTAAGCATATACAAACTTCCAGATAACGCCGGAACCAACAAACGAAATCGCCATCGGCAGGAAAATGATGGCTTTATAGATCGATTCGTATTTGGACCGGTCAGCCAGAACAGCGATCAATAATCCCAGACTGACACACACACTGGTTCCGACCACCATCCACAGCAGATTGACCCGAAAGGCTTCGAGCATAATGCGGTCGGTTAAGGCGAAGATGTAGTTTTCTAACCCCACGAATTTTGTGCTGGTAAAATCCTGAAAGGAGAGCACCAGGGTTCGGAAGGTGGGAATGGCCAGAAACCAGCCGAGAATTGCCAGACCCGGGCCTACAAAAACATAGGGCTGCAAGCGCTGCCGCCATTGGCTGGATAATTTCTCCACCAACCAGTTGGAAACATAAAATAGAACCGCAACGCCACCCACTCCCCAGACGATGGCGACAGCTACGATCACAATTTGGGGCGCCTTGGAATCGCGCAAGAAAATGAATCCCTGCCACAGGACAATAAATGTGGCAATTGGCACAAAAAGCGAAATGATTAACCTGCCAAGGCTGGAGGAAATCCATCCAATAATGCCGCCTGGGGCTGATTTAACCTTCCCGGTCTCTCGCATACCTGCCTCCTTATGTTCTATTTTTCTATATATACAGATGTTAAGGCATTCATAAAAGCGACGAATGGAAAATGGATAAGTTCAGTATAGCAAATTGACTGCCTGTTTACATTTGCAGATGAGATTCGCCTGCCTGACGATTGTGAACGTGGAAGTGGGTATGATGAAGGCAAAAAGTACACCAGGTTGACTTGTTGAGATTTTCAAGATTATTTTCAATGTCAATAATTTGGAATAATTCGGGGGGTAGGATCGATATTCAGATACCTACCCCCCCATTTATTACGGTTTATTTATTGAAAGATTATTTCGGCCAGGCGGCGTCAATATCTTTCAAAGCGGTATCCAGATCAATGCTGCCGCTGATGTAGGAGGTCATCTGTTTCCAGAAGGAACCAGAACCAACTGCACCCGGCATCAGGTCGGAACCATCAAAGCGGACAGAGGATGCATCGAGGATGATTTTGGCTACACCCTTGTCAACATCATTGGTGTACCAGTCAAGAGATGAGTCTTTATGCGGGGAGATAGCTCCACCAGCTTTTACCCAACCTTCAACAGAAGCACCAGTCGAGAAGTATTCAATGACTGCCCGAGATTCGGGGCGGTCGTTGAACAAGGCATAGATATCACCGGCCACCAGAACTGGTTTCCCGTAAGCGGCATCAATTCCGGGGAAGTAGAAGAAATCATAATCCACGCCGGCTTTTTTATCTTCCGGGAAGAAGGAGGTGATGAAGTTACCCTGTTTGTGCAGCCAGCACTTCGGAGGATTCTCAAACATGGGTTTGGGGGAATCACCAAAGGCAGTAGTAACAATAGCTTTGCGGCCGCCGTATACGTTACCTTCGGTAAACCACAGCTCAGACATAACTTCAGCAGCATGTTTGACTTCGGGGGAATCGAATTTCAGCTCGCCCTTGACCCATTTGTCGTAGTTCTCCAAAGAGGTGGTGCGCAGCATGATCTCTTCCATCCAGTCGGTGGCAGCCCATCCGGTGGCAGCGCCGGATTCAACGCCAACACACCAAGGGGTATCGCCATCTGCTTTGATCTGCGCGGTTAATGCCTGTAGTTCTTCCCAGGTGGTCGGAACGACATAACCGGCTTTATCAAACTCGGCTTTGGGATACCAGACCAGGGACTTGCCATTCACACGGCCCCAGACACCGGCCATGATCGGACCGTCAGGTGCTTCCATGGTAGCCATATCCAACCAGGACTGGTTGTAATTGGCTTTTAGTTTTTCCAGGTCCAGGAATTTATTCAAGTCAACAACTTTACCCTTTTGCACGAAAGTGTTGAGTAGACCAGGCTGGGGGAAGTCTACGACATCGGGGGGATTTCCACCTTCAATCGCGATGGCGATGGAGGCTTCAAATTCCTTTGAACCGGAGTATTGAATATCAATACCGGTTTTTTCTTCGAAGCTCTTAACCGAATCGTCAAATTTGACGGCATCATTATCGGTGAATGGGCCAGCCATGGTAACAACGGTGCCCTTCATCTTGCCGGCAAAGGCATCTTCCAGTGCAGAAGTGGCCATGGCCGGTTCTGCAGCAGCCATAGTTGGCTCTGGCATGGCAGGTTCAGCCGGGGCCATGGTTGGCTCTGGCATGGCCGGTTCGGCAGCAGGGGCTGGGGTGGCAGCCGGAGCACAGGCTGCCAAAACCATCCCTAAAACAACGAGGATACTCAAATACATTGTAAAGCGCTTCATACTTTTCTCCTTACTTGAAAATAAGTGAATTGCCCATAATAGGAACTGGACACGACAAAGACTGCAAGAACCTTATATTCACTCACCTCCTCTCAAGTTGTGCTGCGTTCGATTATTTCAAGTGGTAATTTGGTTATCTGAACGGTCCGGTTTGGGTTTGAGAGGCGTGAAAGGAGCATCTCAACAGCAATTTCACCGGATTCATCCAGGTGCTGCCGAATGGTTGTCAGATTAAAGTATTCCGCCACATCGAGGTCATCGAACCCGATTACCGCTACATCCTGGGGGATGCGCAGGTTCAACTGTCGGGCGGCTTGGATGATGGCAATAGCCTGCAGATCAGTGGCTGCAAAGATGGCAATAGGAAACTCCTGCTTCTGCAGGAAGATAATGGATTGTTCGCGTGTCTTCTCTATATCATACTGCGTAATCAGTATTTGCGAATCAGGCAATTTCTCGCCCAGACTTTCCAATTCTTTGCGGAAGCCCATTAACCGTAGGGTGATGGGGTGAATTCCGAATTCCGGTGTGGCAGTATCACCGACAAAACCGAAATTGCGGTAGCCTTTTCGAAAAAGATAATCACCGGCCTTGCGTCCGCCTTCTTCATTGTCAATTTCCACGCAGGAAAGTAATGTATGCGGATATTCCACCATTACGGTTTCCAGACGGTAATCCACCAGTCGTTCAACATAGCGGTTTTCCAATTGCAAAGAAAGGATAATCAATCCATCCAGGTTGCCGGTGATGGGCAGTGTATCAAGGTAATTATTCAGATGGTTGGTGTTGGTGACGGTATAAATCACCAGTTCGTACGGAGTGGGTTGCAGTGCAGCCGCTACCCCGCGCAGGCGCTGAACAAATGAGGGCGCGGTGAAAAACGGGGTGATCACCCCGATGCGTCGCTGATCTTTAATGGCGCGGGCACGGGCATCTGCCCGGGGTACGAAACCCAACGCGTCAATGGCTTCAAGCACAACAGCCCTGGTTTCGGATTTGACCTTGTTTTGATTGTTGAGGACGCGTGAAACGGTAGCGATGCTGACGTGAGCAACGGTCGCGACGTCATAAATGGTAGGGACGATGGTTTTGGACAAAAAATTTATACCTAAGGTTGAATATACTTTTATGAAAGGACTTACATTCAACATTATCATAGTGAATTTTGGCAGCGGAGTCAATAGGCAATTTTGAATCCCCCCAACCCCCCTTCACGAAGGGGGACATTAAAAATGGAATGAATCTAATTCGTATGCATTGTATTAGTTTTTAATAGTTAAGTGGCTAGATTAATTTGCAGAAAACGGTTGTAACGAAAGCCAATCCAGAGCATAGTCCCCCTTCTTGAAGGGGGTAAGGGGGATTCTTTGTCAGCACCACCCTGTTCAACTCCCAACTCATCCAGGTGACATATGTCACCCCTTTTTCGTGCAATATATCCTACTGAATCCATATTGACACTGCTTTTTATTTAGCGTAAACTCTTCGTTAAGAAACTTTATAAAGTACTTGTAGAAACTACTTTATAAATAACTTTGTTAAACCCATTTCCTAACCTCTCATACATGACAGAACTCAACCTGGTTTCAAGCAATATCAATCTCTCTCCCTATAAAACCGAGATGGCATCCACTCAGGCTGTGCGTGCTCATAACCTGAGTTCCACCCTGAATCTGATCCGTGATCGTGGCTCCATTACCCGCGCAGAAATTATTCAAATCACCAAATTAAGCGCGCCGACTATCTCATCACTGGTAAATATTCTGATCGAAAGCGGCTTTGTAAGGGAAGGTGGCATTGGCCTTTCTTCCGGGGGCAGGAAACCGGTGGTGCTTGAATTCAATTACGATGTACGCAAAATTCTGGGAATTGATATGGGTTCCACTCATATCACCATCATCCTGATGAACCTTAAAGGAGAAGTCTCCCAGCGGTTCTCATATCATATGGATGTACTCACCCGGCCGGAAGATGTATTAAAGGAAATAAACACTGCTGTCAAAGACATTTTGCAAAAAGCGGGTTTAACCGGACGAGACCTTTTGGGAGTCGGTTATACCGTTCCTGCGCCTTTGATCAACGATAAAACCGGTGAGTTTATTACCTATTACATGCCTGCCTGGAAAGATGTGCATTGCATTACAGCCATACAGGAAATGATTGATGTACCCATCTATTTTGAAAATGATGCCAACGCGTCAGCCATTGCTGAAAAATGGTGGGGCTGCGCGCTCGGTTATGACAATCTGGTTTACATCAAACTGGGAACCGGGGTTGGAAGCGGCATAATGATCAATGGTGAAATTTATAAAGGGTTCGATGGGACTGCCGGAGAAATTGGGCACACCACCATTGAAGCCGACGGTCGGAAATGCCGCTGCGGCAATCACGGCTGCCTTGAAAGTTATATCGGCATTCAAGGAATTCTGTCAGATGCCCGCCACGCGCTCAAAGATGATCCGAACTGGAAAGATCATCTGGCTGATCTGGATGTAAAAGGGGTGGTTCGGGCGGCCCGGGAAGGTAACCAGGACTGCGAAAAAATTATTGCTACCGCAGGGTGGTATCTGGGAATTGGACTTGCGAATATTATTAATTTGGTAAATCCTGGGCTGCTAATTTTGGGTGGTGACCTGGCAGATGCAGGCTTGACATTATTGGAACCGGCACGAAAATCTCTGGTTGAGCGAACTGTAGGCTTCAACACCAGAACAGACAATCTGGTGATTGGAGAAATGGGCAGCAATGTTGTAGCAATTGGCGCGGCAACGCTGGTTATTCTCAATTCTTTTCAAGAATCTAATATTTATTCTACATTACGAAACAAAGAATAACCAACCTGTGAAGTCCCCTTCAAAGGAGGTGGTGTCTCGTAAGATCAGGCTAGAAGATTTGTCACTCGTTTCCCGCAAGTAGTCCCGCATATATTTTCTGGAGGAAAAAATGATTAAAAAGTTATTGCCTTTGATCAGCCTGGTGCTGGTCCTTTCAGTTGTTCTAGCAGCCTGCGCTCCGGCTGCCCCCGCTGCCCCGGCTGCCCCCGCCGAGGCTGCCGGTGGCAAACTGGCCGTCGGTATCGTTCTGCCCACCAAAGATGAACCACGCTGGGTACAGGACGAAACTCGTTTCAAAGAAGCCCTGACCACCGCTGGCTATGAAGTAGAAATTCTCTTCAGCCAGGGCGATTCCGCCAAAGAAAAAGCCAATGTTGAGTCTTTGATCTCCAAAGGCATCAAAGTCCTCATCATCTGCCCACAGGACGGAAAAGCCGCTGCCGCAGCTGCTGATGCAGCCAAAGCCGCCGGCGTGAAAGTAATTGCGTATGATCGCTTGATCACCGACACCGACGCAGTTGACTTCTTCGCTACCTTCAACTCCTTCTCCGTTGGTCAGGCCCAAGGTCAATACCTGGTTGACAAAGCCACCGGTAAAGGTCTGCCGCTGTATCTGTATGCCGGCGCAGCCTCTGACAACAATGCTTTCGTGTTCTTTGGTGGTGCCTGGTCTGTTTTGCAGCCCAAGATCGCTGACGGCACATTCGTCATCAAGAACTCCAGCGAAGCTGTAGCCCTGCAAGGCAAAGCCGAACTGACCCGTGACGAGCAAGCCAAAATCATCGGCCAGGTCACAACCGACTGGAAATTCGATGTCGCCAAGAACCTGGCGGAAGCCAACCTGACTTCCGCCACAGCGGCAGACAAGGGTGATGTCTTCATCCTGGCTCCGAACGATGGAACAGCCCGCTCGATCGCTGACACCTTCGCTGCTGACAAGGATGTCAAATCTTACCTGGTTACCGGACAGGATGCTGAAAAAGCTTCCGTACAGTACGTCATCGATGGCAAACAGTCCATGACTGTTTTCAAAGATGTCCGTACCCTGGTAAAGGATGCCATCACCACCGCAGTTGCCTTCCTCGAAGGTAAAACTCCTTCCGCTCCTGGCAAAGAGAACAATGGCAAGATCGATGTTCCCGCGACCGAATCTGCAGTTGTGACCGTCACCAAAGACAATGTCAAAGCTGCTTTGATCGACTCCGGTTACTATCCTGCCTCTGAATTCACTGGTCTGGATGCTGCTGCCGAACCTGTTGCCGGTGGCAAACTGGCTGTCGGTATCGTTCTGCCCACCAAAGATGAACCACGCTGGGTACAGGACGAAGCCCGCTTCAAGGAAGCCCTCACCGCTGCTGGTTATGAAGTAGAAATTCTCTTCAGCCAGGGCGATTCCGCTAAAGAAAAAGCCAATGTTGAGTCTTTGATTTCCAAAGGCATCAAAGTCCTCATCATTTGCCCACAGGACGGAAAAGCCGCTGCCGCTGCCGCTAATGCAGCCAAAGCCGCCGGTGTGAAAGTGATTGCGTATGATCGCTTGATCACCGACACCGACGCAGTTGACTTCTTCGCTACCTTCAACTCCTTCTCCGTTGGTGCAGCTCAGGGTCAATACCTGGTTGACAAAGCTACCGGTAAAGGCCTGCCGCTGTACCTGTATGCCGGTGCAGCCTCAGACAACAATGCCTTCGTGTTCTTCGGTGGTGCCTGGTCTGTCTTGCAGCCCAAGATCGCTGACGGCACCTTCGTCATCAAGAACTCCAGCGAAGCTGTAGCTCTGCAAGGCAAACCCGAACTGACCCGTGATGAGCAAGCCAAGATCATCGGCCAGGTCACAACCGACTGGAAATTCGATGTAGCCAAGAATCTGGCTGAAGCCAATCTGACCACTGCCAAAACAGCAGATAAAGGCGACGTCTTCATCTTAGCTCCGAACGATGGAACAGCCCGCGCCATTGCCGATACCTTCGCTGCTGACAAAGATGTCAAATCCTACCTGGTTACCGGACAGGACGCTGAGAAAGCTTCCGTACAGTACGTCATCGATGGCAAACAGTCCATGACTGTTTTCAAAGATGTCCGCACCCTGGTAAAAGATGCCATCACCACCGCAGTTGCTTTCTTAAAGGGTGAGACCCCCACTGCTCCTGGTACCGAGAACAACGGCAAGATCGATGTTCCCGCGACCGAATCCGCAGTTGTGACCGTCACCAAAGACAATGTCAAAGCTGCTCTGATTGAGTCTGGTTACTATCCTTCGACTGAATTCACCGGTTTAGACTAATTTTCTAATTTACACTGAGAATGGTGATGGCAAACGCCATCACCATTCTTTGTCATGTAATTATCAATAATAAGTAGAAAGATAATCGATCTACTTGATATTCTGGAGATCCCATGAACACTCCAATTTTAGAAATGAAACACATCACCAAAGAATTCCCTGGGGTTAAGGCTTTGAATGATGTAAGTTTTCAGGTAACCCCAAATGAGATTCATTGCCTGGTTGGGGAGAATGGTGCTGGAAAATCCACCCTGATGAAAGTGCTCAGTGGCGTGTATCCGCATGGCACATATGATGGATCGATTGTTTTTAACGGCGAAGAGCAAGAGTTTAACGGCATCAGTGACAGCGAAAAAGCCGGTATTGCCATCATTTATCAGGAATTGGCACTGATACCTGAAATGACCGTGTATGAAAACATTTTCCTGGGTCATGAAATTAAGAATGGCATGACCATTGATTGGGATGAAACCATAAAGCAAGCCGGGGAAATGCTGAAGAAAGTAAGACTGGATGTAAACCCGGCAGCCAAAGTGAAAGACCTGGGCGTTGGCAAACAACAACTGGTCGAGATTGCTAAAGCCTTAAGCAAGAATGTCAAGATGCTGATTCTGGATGAACCTACATCAGCTTTAAATGAAGGCGACAGCATAAATCTGCTAAATCTTCTGCGCGAACTGAAAGTACACGGGGTAACCTGTGTGCTGATATCTCATAAATTAAAAGAAGTCATCTCCATTGCCGATACTGTTACGGTTTTGCGTGATGGACGCACAATCTGCACACTGAATGCCAGTAAAGGGGAAGTTTCCGAAAATGTGCTGATCAAGCACATGGTTGGACGTGAAATTGAAAACATCTATCCTCACAGGAACAAAAAGCCGGTTGGCGATGTTGTGCTTGAAGTAAAAGATTGGAACGCCTATGATACGAACCTGGGGAGAACCGTTCTAAAGGATATTAATTTCAAAGTCAGAAAAGGCGAGGTAGTTGGCTTTGCCGGTCTGATGGGTTCCGGTCGGACGGAACTGGCGCTGAGTATCTTTGGCAACCCGGATAATTTCAGGCTTTCCGGTGAATTATTTTTGCACGGAAAAAAGATCCATTTCAGACATCCCCAGGACGCCATCAACAATAATGTAGCTTATGTGACCGAAGATCGTAAAGGCGATGGTTTGATTTTGATGCAGGATGTAAAGCAAAATATCTCCCTGGCAAATTTGAGGGAAATTGCAGATAGCGGAATTGTTAATAACAATGCCGAGGTCAAAGTCGCCAACCAGTACAAACGCGACCTGAACATCAAGACACCGACTGTTGAACAAACGGTGGAAAATTTGAGCGGTGGAAATCAACAGAAGGTTTCACTGGGTAAATGGTTGTTTGTCAAACCAGATGTTCTTATTCTGGATGAACCTACCCGCGGAATTGATGTCGGCGCCAAGTATGAAATTTACACGATCATGACAAAGCTTGTTGAACAGGGGATGAGCATCATCATGATTTCATCTGAATTGCTGGAAATACTGGGCATGAGTGACCGGATTTATATAGTTTCCTCCGGAAAAATCACCGGTGAGTTGCCGATTGCGGAAGCCACCCAGGAAAAGATCATGAAATTGGCAACGAATTAAGGAGGCCCAAAATGTCACTATTCAAGAATTTGCAGAGAATGTTGCAGCAAAACATACGCGAGTACGGTATGTATATCGCGCTTTTTATTATCATGGCCATTTTCACCATTGCAACAGATGGTACCTTCATCTCTTCACGTAATATCGGCAACCTGATGAACCAGACCGGTTATATTGCCGTCCTGGCAGTCGGTATGACCCTGGTAATTGTGATCCGGCACATCGATCTTTCAGTCGGTTTTCTGGCGGGCTTTGCCGGCGCGGTGGCTGCCATTGCCATGACCCAGTGGGATATGCCCGTTTATGTTGCCATTCCGATCACTCTCGTTATGGGCGCATGTGCCGGATTGCTGACAGGTTTTCTGGTAGCACAGTTAAAGATCCCGTCTTTTGTGGCTTCCCTGGCCGGCTGGTTGATCTTCCGTGGCGCCATTTTGCTGGTGACAGAAAGTACCGGGACTATTATTATTCCGGATGCTACTTTCAACGCCCTGGGAAATGGTTATATACCAGACTTCCCGGATGTCGGATTCTTACCCGGCATCCACAAACTGACGCTTCTACTCGGTCTGGCAGCCATTATCCTGTTCATTTTCAATGAATTTCAAAATCGCAGAAAAAAACAATCTTACGGATTTGAAGTCCTCACGACGGACATGTTTGTTTTGAAATTGGTTTTTGTCACCTTACTGGTGGGCGCGATCACCTGGGTACTAGCCGGATATCAAGGTTTGTCCTGGACGGTGGTGATTGTGTTGGTACTGGTGGCTATTTATGATTTCATTACCAACAAGACAGTACTCGGGCGGCATATCTATGCTGTGGGCGGCAATCCGGAAGCGGCTGAGTTGAGCGGCATCAGCGTCAAACGCATCATTTACATTGTATTTGGCTCGATGGGTATGCTTTCGGCGCTGTCCGGTATTTTGTTTGCTTCCCGTTTACAGTCTGCGACAACGACAGCCGGATCGCTATTCGAATTGGATGCGATTGCCGCAGCGTATGTGGGCGGTGTATCTGCGGCCGGTGGTGTGGGCAAGATCGTCGGTTCCATCATTGGTGCGCTGGTGATGATGTCACTCTCCAACGGTATGAATTTGATGGGGGTTGGCATTGCTCCTCAGTACATTGTTAGAGGTGCTGTTCTGGCTTTTGCAGTTATCTTTGACGTGGCAACCCGTAACCGCGCCAAATAATTTCTAATTCGCCATTTTCGCCTGACCCCTCTTTCCGGTGGGAGAGAGGGGTCTATATTTATATTATGTATGTCATGGAAGCCAGCAGGGATGACGCTATTTTCCACCTGCTGGGTAACAGCCGATTCTAAAAGAAACTTTCTATGCCAGCATGAAGGTTACTTCGAGGAAGAACACCTTTCCATGACACCTCGTCCACATGTCTTTGCGCGGGAAGATGTATTGTTCCGACTGAAGTAATCTTCAACTCGGCTGTGAAGGTTTCTTTTGGAATTGAAAATTCCTCGGCAGGTTGAAGGTTGCTTCACCCCAATGGGGTTCGTAGTGACATGTGAACCTGGGTGGTTGGTCAGGCATATAGATTGCAACATTTCACGCATAATATAGGCTTGTGATATTTTCTCCACTCATATATAATATTGATTAATGAATTGATTAATCAACCTGTGGAGAAGAATTTTCATGCCTGTTTCCGTTTCTGCCACATACGCGCGTGTTCACCTGGGGGAATTATTCCTGGCGGCTCGTCATGAGCCGGTATTTATTGAACGTGACGGTCAACCCCTGGCAGTTTTACTTTCGCAGGAACAATATGAATACTTAAACTCACTTGAAAAACCACCCGATTGGCGCAGTTTGATTATCCAATCTCGAGAGTTGGTAAAAAATGACCTGGCTGGCCGGCTGCTGCCCTTACCGGAAGATGTTTTAACAGAAATTCACGAGGATCAAAATGAGCAGTCAGATCATCTGTATTGATCCGGGTCCGGTTATTCAATTGACGGCTTTCCCGCGCAATAATGCCATCAAAACCTTATGGGATAGGTGGGAACGTGAAGACCGACGTATTCTGGCTCCAACCCTCATTTTTTATGATGTAGCCAACATACTATCATCCTATATCAGACATGGCGTGCTCAGCGCCCAAACAGTTAAAGCCGTGCTTCAGGCTGCCAGATCTCTGCCGATCCATCTGGTTGAGGATCAGGATATTCAATTTCGAGCCCTGGAACTATCTGAACGGTTAAATCTGCCCGTGGGATGTGATCCGCATTACCTTGCCCTGGCAGAGAAATTGGATAAAGAACTATGGACCTATGATCGAAGGCTGGCCGTGGTTGTAAATCAACCAGGTGCAGCTCCCAGGGTACGCTGGATTGGTAAAAAACAGGAATTGGCAACGCTGTAACGAACTTTTTCCTGACGATTTCCTTAAAATCCTTGATAAGTTATTGAAATTGGTAATCGAATATAATAAACTGGTATCGTAATAACGAAATAGTTATTTAATTGTAAATGGTTGGTTGGAGGTCAAAGACCAGTTTCTTTCTGTTTCATACCAGGTCGAACTACTTCAACCGGAAATGGAGTTGAGCAAATGTCTGCTACCCCAAATTTGGCTTTTAAATCTCCCCTTCCTACTGGTTTGGATCTCGACCGGCTGGATCCATCCAATCCAAGACGAAGAGTAATGATTGTTGATGATGAACCGGAAACCGTCAGTTTAATGAAATATATTCTCTCCAACGCGGGTATTGATGTTGCCGGCGCCGATAGCGGCCAAAGTGCCATAGACAAAGTTCAGCGTATCTGGCCGGATTTGATTCTGCTGGATTTGATGATGCCCGAAATGGACGGGATGGAAACATTCGCCAATATTCGCAAAATAACCCCGGCTCCTGTTGTCATTGTATCTGCCAGGAATCAGAAGGATGATGTTGTCAAAGGGTTGCTGATGGGGGCTGATGATTACATCACCAAACCTTTCCACCCGGCAGAACTTGTGGCTCGCGTAAATACTGTTGTGAATCGTTCCCGTCAGGTATCACCCCCGACCGCTTCCATCGAGTTTTCGAATCTTGAAATGCGCATGGACCCGGATACGCGCGAGGTAGAGATCCGTGGTGAATTGATCGCCCTCGCACGTCGTGAATTTGATGTGCTGCACTGCCTGGCCAGACATTCACCTCGCTGGGTTGACCATTCCACCCTGGCTGAAGAAGTTTGGGGTCATAATGATCCAAAAGCAGTCAACCGCATTAAATATGTGATTTATTTACTTCGGCGTAAATTGGAAGAGAATCCCTCCCATCCGCAGTTGATACTTGCCCGGGAAGGGTTAGGCTACAAATTGGCCACCGATAAAGCAAAAATTTAATATAAAACCCCGCGGTTAGGAGGGATTAGCCGCGGGGAAACCAAGTTTCTACTGTTATATTAACATCACAAAATAATTAGGGATTATTTTTTGCCACCGCCACTATTACCCTGATTTGAATCTGGATTGCCACTTTCGTTTTTTATAGCCGGGGTAGGAGAAAATCCCCCTTCATTGTCATTGCCAAATCCATTTTCAGAACCCTGATTTGAGTTCTGGTTGTGTATCATATCCTGATTCTGGTTTTGGATCATATCCTGATTCTGATTCTGGATCATATCCTGATTCTGATTCTGGATCATATCTTGATTCAAGTTCTTGTCCATATCCTGGTTTGTATTTTGACTTTGATCTCGATCTTGTTCTTGAAATTTATTTCTCAGTGTACTGGAGTTGACAAGGCTTTCATCAACCAACCTGATCTGTGTTTGCAGCATATCCCTGGTATGTAATAAAACAGCTTCTGCCGGTGCATTTCCATTTATTTGTAACTGCTCCATAATTTGGATTTGATCCTGCAACCGGTTTTGTAACCGAAGCAAATCACCAGAATTCTGCGGATCGGTTTCTGCTGCAAGTTGAAATGCTGTCATCAGGTGATTTTGCAGACGAGTGAGAACCGCATCTTCAGGCAGGTTACCATTCTTCAAGAGGGTTCTGATTTCTTCCAGGCGAGTTTGAGAAAAATCCATTTCAAGATTCATTTTTTCCTGAGGCAGGGTGGTCAACATTTCTTTAATATCTTCAGTGAGGAGTTTTACCGGGTACAAAATATTATCCGGCAGACTGCTTTGGGCGGCTGCAACACTAATCCCACCTCCGCCGAAAAACAAAACGAATGCCACCAAAATGCTAATAAATGTAGGAGTCAAAGTAAACCGTTCCTTTCCAAATCCAATCAACTGGTTAATATGGTTCTGGTAAGTAGGACGCAGCCGAGTGGTTTTGGATACGGTAATTTCTTCGACATTCGCGAAATAAGCAGCACGAGTTTTCGCCTCAGTTTCAAGATTATGTTCAATATTAATTTTTTTGAGAGAATCAAGGCGTTTTTTCAATTCAGGCTCAATTTCCTCTTTATGTTGAAAGTTCATCTGTCACCTCAATTGAACTTAATAATTTTCGCAAAGCCACTAATGCTCGATGCTGTAAAGCCTTTATAGCACCAGAGGGTCGCTTCATTGCAGCCGCCACTTGATCGGTCTCCCACCCTTCGATGTAACGCAAGGTTATTACCATGCGTTGATCCTCGGTTAGTCGGCGCAAGGCAAAGCGTAGTTCGTTAATTTCTCCATTATCTTCTACTAATTTTTCCATCCGATCATCCAATTGGCTAGTAAAATTCTCATCTAATTCAAGCATTGGCATGGGTTCGCGCCGAAAGCAATCGGTTATCCAATTATGGGCAATGCGGTACAAATATGACCTGAGATGATTGGTGGGGCCACCACCTGATTGAAGCGTTTTTAAAAAACGGGTAAAAGTTTCTGCCACACAGTCTTCTGCTCTATTTGCTTCACCTAATAGTCTGTAGGCATATGCAAAAATCCCTGGACGATATAGATCATAGATCTCCATTAGAATACCTGCATTTAATTCCTGGGCGCCGTGCAGAAGTTCGGTCTCGTTGTGTTGGTTCATGCTATATTAAGTATGACGAAGATTTGCAGAAATAGATACGTGCTATGGGAAAATTATAATAATTTAAACCCATTGAAGAACAGTTGGCGGACTGTCCTTCAATGGTTGTAGTGCTGGGTTAAATAACCCGGGTGTAACTCTTAGAGGATGAGGAGAATTATTCCAATGCTTTGCCGCAAGTCGCACAATGTTTCCAGCCGGTTTGTACTATGCTGCCACATTTAGGGCAAACTGCGTTACTACCTGTTATCGACACAGTTGTGGAAGAACGTTTAACAACCTGAAAGAGTGCAATAATTCCAAGAACAATCAAAACAAGAATGCCCAGTGGGAAGATTAGACCGAGCAGCATCAAGCCGCCGCCGAATATGCCGCCAGAGAATCCACCATGCGACTGCTGCATCATGGAGTGACCAAAATTATTTGGCTGCATCATTTGCGGACCGCGATTTCCCTGGTCATTCCTACCCGGGCCGAAGTTATCCTGTCCACGTGAGCCGCGCTCAGAATTGTCATCATTAGACCAGTTCCGACTGTTGGGTTGATATCCCATCATTCCAGGGCCACGCAGGTATCCATCCGTTTGGGAGGAATTTGTAGCGGCCAAATTGGCCGTGTTGGCGGCTACCTGGCGATAGGCGAACTGCGTTCCACCCCAAAAGCCGGCACCAGCGATAATAAGAATGGCCAGAATTACCAATAATACTTTTACAATTTTGTTCATTGTTCTCCTTCTTTCAGAACATAATTATTTGATTAAAGATTTGAATATCTCATATACCTTAACTTCAAAGTATGTAGAATTTATGAAGAATTTGTAAGAAGGTTTTAATCCTTTTCACAGATATTTCATATATTTCGTTACTAATCCGATAAAAGTAACTTCCTTAGCAGTAACATGCAGACGAGGTGTCACTGCGATCCCTATAGGTGCGAAGCAATGACAAATCGTAAATCACGCAAAGAACAATCCACTTAAACTCTTGTTTCATAAATTTTGCATAAATAATTTCACAGTTCTGTTATTTCCAGAAGTTGTAATACACAAACGGTTTGAATCCTCCTATAATAGAAATAAGAAATTTCGCGCGTATTCTAACCAAAATATAACCTGGTCAGGGATAAAGAACCTTAGCGTTCTTAAGGGGGATGAAATATGACCTGAGATTTTGGCCAGGGGGTTACAAAGAGATGCGAGGCATTTTGCGAAAATCTTCATCATTACGAATACTGGTTGTTGAAGACGAAGCCATGGTAAATCAACTGATCCAAAGTCAGTTGAAGCGGTTGGGTTATACCATTGCAGGTTCTGCTTTTAATGCTGTCGACGCGGTAATAATGGCGGGAGATTTAAAACCAAATCTTATCTTGATGGACCTCCACATGACCGACCCCACCACAGGTGAAGAGGATCCTGAAGCAGGTATTAAAGCCACCAGAGAAATTCAAAAAAATAATCCAACCCCGGTGATCATGTTGACTGCCTATGAAAACACAAAACTGGTGCAGCAGTCTGTGGAAACCGGGGTTGGCGCCTACCTGCTAAAACCGGTTCAAGATAATGACCTGGAACGTGCCATTATCATCAGCATGGCAAAATTCGAAGATATGCTGGCGCTGCGCCGTATGAATTCAGAATTAGCCCGCGCGAATGTGAATTTGATCTCCGAAGTAACTGCCAGAATGAAGGCTGAAGAAGCCGCGCATGTCCGCGCCAAACAGATGACCGCACTTTACGAAACTTCCCTCTCCATAACCTCTCAAATGGAGTTGAGTGAATTACTTTCCATAATTGTGCAAAAAGCGGCGGATCTCATCGGTATGAAATACGCCTGGTTATACCTTACCAGTGATGACAGACAATCATTGAATCTGGTGGTTACATACAATTTACCGGAAATCTCCAACGGTTCAACCCTGGAAATTGGTGAAGGCCTTTCCGGCCGTATCGCATTATCTGGAAAACCATTTTTTGTGGAAGATCATTCAACCTGGAAAGAGCGTCCGAATCTATTTAAGAATTTGAAAATTCGCCGCATTCTGGGGGTTCCCCTGGTAACAGCCGGTTCGGTGACAGGTGTGCTCACCGTCAGCGATCCTGAAAAGGTTGGATCCTTCACTGAAGACGAAATTCAACTCTTACAGCTATTTGCTGATCAGGCGGCCAATGTATTGGAAAATGCCAGATTGTATGCAAGTGTCACGCGGGAAAAGAATTTTCGAAAAGCAATTGAGGAATCAATCCTTTCCGGAATATCGGTGATTGATCTACAGGGAAAAAAGACCTATGTAAATCCCGGTTTCTGCAAAATGATTGGGTATACAAAAGAAGAGCTGATCAATCAAGTTTTTCCATACAATTACTGGTCACCTGAAGAAACCGATATGCTTAAAGACATCTATAAATCTGCATTCAACGGCAAATTTCCTGAAAGCGGCACGGAATTGCATTTCATTCGCAAAAACGGTGAACGCTTTAACGCCCTGCTCTTGATCTCCCCCATAAAAGATGACCAGGGACAAATAAATGGATACCTTTCGGCTGTGACCGATATCTCTGCCCAGAAACTGGCGGAAGAGAAAGTGCGCCAGAGCGAAGAGCTCTACCGCACTCTGGCGAATAACTTTCCCAATGGACTGGTCGCCATGTTTGACCGCGAAATGCGCTGCACACTGGTAGCGGGTGAAAAAACCAGTCTGCTCGATAAATATCACGTAATCATGGAAGGGAAAACCATCTACAACATCAATCCCAGCATAAATATTGATTTAACAAAATGGGAGCAGTTGTTTAAGGATGCCTTTGCCGGCAATAGAAAAATATTTGAAGTCAATTTTCATGAGAGGGTATTCCTGGTTTACCTGATACCTATTCAACCCGGTCCGCAAGGTTTTGAGAATGTGTTGTTGATGACCCAGGACATCACCGAGCGGGTTGAGAATGAAGCCACCGTAGCAAAAAGTGAGGCACGCTACCGGGCTGTGGTGGAAGATCAAATGGATTTAATTTGCCGCCTGCACCCCGATGGCCACCTGACTTTTGTAAACGAAGCATTCTGCAAATATTTCAATAAACAGCGGGACGAGTTAATTGGTAAGGTGCTCATTCCATTTTTACCGCCGGATGAACAAAACTTAGCCCACTTTCTGGAAACGGAAATCAGTTTAATCCGTCCGGTAAAAAGCCTGGAGCACAGTATTCCGCAAGCGGATGGGCAGGTACGCTGGCAGCAATGGACCATCCGCGGGTTGTTTGATGAAAATTGCATTTTATTTGAGCTTCAAGCGGTTGGCTTGGATATTACTGAACGAAGACAGCTTGAAGATGATTTAAGGATAATGGTGACCCATGACCAGCTAACCGGTCTTTATAACCGCTTTTTCTTCCAGGCAGAGATGGACCGTCTGAGTAAAGGACGCAGCTATCCGGCCAGCATAATTCTGGGTGACGTAGATGGGCTGAAATTTATCAACGATTCGTTTGGCCATCTAGCCGGTGACGAGCTGCTGCGACAAACCGGCTCAATTCTCAAGAAAGCCTTCCGGCCCGAGGATGTTGTGGCCAGAATCGGCGGGGATGAATTCGCCATTATTCTTCCGCAAACAGACGAAACCAAAACAGAAGAGATCATTGCCCGCATCCGCGGAATAATTGATGCGTTTAATTTAGATGAAAATCGACGTATAGAATCTTGGGAGAAAACCGGAGTCAGTATTTCTCTGGGGGCTTCCACCGCGCATGAAGGCCAATCGCTATTTGAGGCATACAGGAAAGCCGATAAGGCCATGTATGATGATAAAGCCCGACGCTGGCCGGGCCGGGGAACCGGGCCGTTACCCAAGATATGATCCGGCTGTAAACCGAAAACCAGGCTCCAGGAAGCTCTACCTGAGAATCATTCAGCAAGTTCCCTGCGAAATAACCACTTCGCTGGCGGAATTGCTGACAGGAAAATGCTTCAGGCTTTCTTTTGTTCCGGTGTTCCGCCGCCCCAGGAAAGCGTTGCCCCGCAGACCATGCAAGAGGCAATATTCACACCTTCATCGCTTTTCTTGATTTCAACATCTCCACCACAGGAACATTTCCGTTTTACAGTGAGAATCTTTTCCCCGAATGTAATTGCTTCCAATTCGCCTTTAGGAGTGGAATCTGTAGTCATACAGTAACCTCGAACCACCGTCAAGGATGAGGTACACAGTGGTACTTATATTGTACACCGGATTTTTTGAACCTGAAACGAGCATTTGATCACAGGTGGAATATCTCATCATATATTCGTCGGGCTGTAGCCAGACAATTATTTTAATTTCGCATTCGTGAACTCTCTCACATGCTGAATATTCACTTTTCAGATTGTGCGAATTCATCTATTCATTTCCATTTCATTCTTAACAAGCCCATCAAGTACTGTTAATACTTTTCGTCTATAATTATTTCAAGAAGATCACATCCTGTTTCATCGCAGTGCATCTGTGAAATTGCAATTTGTCGATAAACACACCTCCAGAAATCCCCATCCATCTCAGGCGGAACACCCTTCCCGGCCTGCAAAATTCAATACTCTCTCAGTTCCGGCGGCGCTTCATCACCGCCGTTATTTTTTTAAAATCGCCATTGAATGGAGACCTTCTAATGTACACACTGCAATTTGACGGCCTTTTTCGCAGGATGCTGGTTGATGCAAGCGGTAACCCGGGGATTATGTGTTATGGATGGTTAATTTTGCTGGATGGCAATATCGTGGCATATGGACATGGCGGATACGCCCACTGGAAAATTGCCACGTCCAATGGGGCGGAATACCTGGCGCTCATCGCCGGGCTGGAAGCACTGGTTGATATGAACATTCGCAACGAGACAATTCTGATTCAGGGAGATGCAAAAACCATTATCGAGCAGATGCAGAACCTGGCCGATACCCATTCTCCACGCATCAAACAATTTCATCGCCAGGCACGCCGCCTTTGCCGCAATTTCAAAGATGTGCAGTGGTGCTGGACGCCCCGGCGGGAGAACCACTCAGCCGATAAACTGACCCGCCGGGCTTTGAAACAAATCCGGTCGAGCACGCCCATCTATTTTAACCAGGATGCATATTCAACCATACCACTGGCTTCACGGCGTGGATTGCAGCCCATTTTGGAACTGTCCACTTTTGACGTAACCTGCCTGCCGGAATAAACCTGAACATTTTTGGATGTTATTGCTATTGATAAACAACCGCCCATAAAACGGGAATAAATTGGGTAAAATTCTAAAATGGAAAAAGAACTTTCAGAAAACCAGAAATTATGGAATGAATGGACGGGTATTAATTCCCGATCCAGTTTGTATGGATTGGATACCTTCAAAAAGGGGGCGAACAAACTGGATGCAGTGATCCGCACGGAAGTCGGTGAAGTTAAAGGCAAACGTCTGCTGCATTTACAATGTCACTTTGGCATGGATTCGCTATCCTGGGCACGGTTGGGGGCAGATGTGACCGGGGTTGATTTCTCTCCGAAAGCGGTTGAACTTGCCCAAAGTTTAAGCAGTGAACTAAAAATACCGGCACGCTTTATTTGCTGTAACATCTATGACCTGCCTACCTTGCTGGACGAGCAATTTGACATTGTCTTCGCTTCTTACGGGGTACTCACCTGGCTGCCCGACCTGCCTGCCTGGATGAAGATCGCCGCCGGGTATGTAAAACCGGGTGGATTTCTTTATTTATCGGATGGGCATCCATTCACCTGGATTTTCGACGATGACAGCAAGGAGATGAAATTACGCTATCCGTATTTCCAGACCGGAGCAACCTCCTGGCAGGAACAGGGCAGCTACGCCGACCGTTCCGCCTTGTTGGAAACCACCACCTGTTATCAGTGGCAGCACACCATGGGTGAAATAATCACCGAGGTTTGCAGCAGCGGGCTGCGGCTGGAATTCTTGCACGAATTTGGGCATGGCTACTTTCAGGCCTACCCGACTATGCAGGAAGGCGAAGATGGCTTCTGGCATCACCCCGAAGGTGACAGCATTTTACCCATGGTCTTCTCGCTCAAAGCGTGGAAAGAATAATTACCTGTCTCTTATGAATTGGAACAATCGGTTAAATAAAAAAACCACCTCCGTGGTCTTTTACAATTGAAATATTCTTTATTTCAGTGCAGTCAGAAATTCATCTATCGAAATTCCTGACTGCCGTAAAATACTGCGCAAAGTTCCAACAGCCACTATGTCATGCAAAGGAATCACACAGCCCAACTCACCTCTTCGCATAATAACATGGCTTCCCCGTTGTCGTACTTTTTGAAACCCCAACCTTTCCAACGCCCGCAATATTTGCGGTCCGGAAATCCGAGGTAATTTAGGCATAATTTACTTCAAATGTAGTCAAAATCGGATGTGATGGAAAGTGTTGTGGAAATTCCTCCAAAAACAATTCCGTCGCTTCTTTAAGATTGACTATCGACTCTTCAATAGTTTTCCCCTGGCTGGCAGTTCCTACTTCGGGACATTCAGCCACATAAATATCATCTTCGAGATGAATTATCGCGGTCATTAATAATGGTTTCATAACTCCTCTTTGCAAAGGAATATCTCTATTCTTTGCACCCAATTATTACTTTTTAACTATTATAGCAAATGAATCTGCAGTAAGATGCAATGGCCTTTTCCCCAGGCAAACCAGGGGATACTTACCAATGTTTCATCTATTGACAGAACATCATTGGTAATTAGATATCCTTTACAGCTTAAAATTCGCGGTCGCAGACTGCAATTCCCGGGCAATCAGTTCCAGAGTTTCAACCGACTGCGTCATCTGGTGCACTTTGTCATTCACTTCGAGAGTCGATGCGGCTATCTCCTGGGTTGAGGCCGCGTTCTCCTGGCTGAATGCCGCCACCGATTCGATGATCTCCAACGTTTCAGAGGCATACTGGCTGATTTCCGTCGATGATGCGCTGTTCTCTTCAATCACAGCCGAAACCCGTTCAATGGCAGAGTTCAATGCTTCCATCACCGCTACCATTTGTGCGTTTGCCTGACTGGCTCCACCCGCCTGGGTCTGCATCTCCTCGGCTGATGTAACCAGCATCTCAAGTGCCTGCCCTGAACTCGCTGCCAGATTGCTGCCTTCCTGCACCCGTTCTGTTGCCGTCTGCATGGATTTCACCGTTTCAGAAATATTCATTTGTGTGTTATGCACAATACTGGCAATCTCACGGGTAGCCGCGCCTGATTTTTCTGCCAGTTTTCGAACTTCACCGGCT
>Ga0351877_1091_pt1 | contig 26570 bp, 22 predicted proteins | sample BONcelFGM3001D13_FD_206775 | JGI IMG/M metagenome (GOLD analysis project Ga0351877, IMG submission 206775) | Enriched cells from coal bed in the Powder River Basin, Montana, United States - BONCAT cells FGM rep3 HSBNCT.FGM.300.1.D13 ...
AGGCCGCCTCTCTTTTTACTCCTATCATCTTTCTTTTCCCAACGAATAGTGGCTGGAATCTCACCGATATCATAACCAAGGGCCTGTGCCTTCGAAACGATTTCCAAGTGAATCTCCTTGCCGTTCTCTTCAAGATAAAGACTCTTTATAGCTTCGTTGCGATAGCCTCTTGTCATGCCTGAAAGCATCGTTAAGTTCCTACCAAAGGCCCAACGCATAACCCAATTTCCGCAACGGCTTAGGACAGTGCGGTAGAAAGGGACATTCTCGAGCCCGCCTCCGGAGAGGTTGACGCTGGCGATAATCATATCCTTCTTTGAATCCTTGAGCCCATTATACAGAGCTCCGATTATTTCCGCCCCCCACGTCAAATCTGACTCGGTCGCTATAACATATTTTCCCCTGGCAGCCGCAAAGCCCTGCTTGAGAGCGTACCCCCGCCCTCGATTTTTATCATAATGAATAATACGACAGGACGGGTTGTCGTCCATAACCTCCTGTGCCTTTTTTAGTGAATCATCTCTCGAACCATCATCTACTAAAATATACTCCCATGTCACACCCAGCGCTTCGAGCGCCTTGATCACCAATTCAATGTTATTCCCGATAGAGGCAGATTCATTGTACATCGGAGTGATCAGAGATATTTCACATGCTTTACTATGATTGTGCATTGCAATGTTCCTCGCTGTAATGTTTTTCAAAAGTAACCCCCAAATATGGAATGACGCCGAATATCCTTGCCCGCTCCATCCCCAACACCCTCAAACCCGCGCGCTCCACGGCAGAGCGGAGGCCATCCCGACTGTAGAGCCTGATAAAAAAATCATCGGGAACGAGCCTCAGCCACATTGTCACTGCCACAAAAACCCTCCAAAAGGGTGAGCGTTCGGGAATGACCGCAAATGCGCCGCGACCGCTGACCTTAGCCATCTCAAGGAGCACGCGTGAGCAGTCTGGAAAATGTTCTATCACCCCTACATTGAAGGTCGTCGCGTCCGGCATTGATTTGAGGTGAGCGGACAACGAAGCAATATCGCACTGCAGTATGTCAGCATTAACCCCAAGCGCTATTGATCTCCGCTGCGCCATAACGAGAGCCCGAGGCGATCTGTCCACAAGAACGACCCGGTCGCCGCGAAACCTGGCACTCTGAAGGGAGACCTCTCCGGTACCACAGCCGGCTTCCACGAGAGTGCCTCGTTCCGTATTTTTCAGAACCAGTTCCACGAGTTTCGGAGTGACGAACCGTCGGCGGATCCAGCTCAACAGTCTGCCGATGGGCCTCCGATCCCTCTGCAGCCAGAACTGATTCCACCCCTCCGGGTCGATCCCCGATGCCGTACATGCGAACGTCTCGTTTATGAATTCAGGCGCCGTGGATGGCCTCCCATTCCGGACGAATAACGTCACGACCGTACCGATAAAGGCCGGCACTACAAGATCGAGCAAGGCGACCATGGCAAAACCGCTCATCGCTACAGCAGCAGATATGCCCTGCGGTTCGAGAAGGAGAACTGCAATCGTTTCCCTGATGCCGAAGCCACCGACTGTCACGGGAAGCGTATTTCCGATAAGAACCAGTGGATAATTGAGGACGATGGATACGGGCACGCTGTAATCCATACTGAACATGACCAGATATACCTGACAAATGAATATAAGGAAGACACAGAAGGACAGCACCGTACATCCCCACAATTTAAGCCTTCCGACAGCCTGCTCAGCCGTCGGGAGCTGATCGGCTGAAGGTTTCCCGAAAAAACGATGTGAAAGGCGAAGACACCTGATGCCGACATATGCGAAAACGCGGCGAGAGAACAGCGCTACGATGAAAATCGGCAGCAACGCCCATGCTAGAATTAATTCCAGTTTGATCAGCGCGACCGAACACAGGGTGAGAAGACAGGCAACCTCTATCATCTTCTCTACAATGAACAGCGCAAAATTCGAAGCGGCATTCCCCGTTCCCATGGCCCGCGTCGCCTCCCCCAGACGGAGCGGAGTGAAAAGGCCCCACAGCATCCCCCTCAAATAGGAGGGGAATATGTCGGCAAAACGGAGGCTCTGATCGATCTGGTGAATCAGGTAATACCATTTCAACATGCGAAACACCAAAAAGAGCGGAACTAGAAGCACCGCAACGACCAACCACTTCACGTCCATCCCGGCTATCGCGTCGAGCATTGCACGCGGCGAGACATGAAAAAAAAGTCCGGTTAGAAGCAATATGGCAACGATGATTTTAAGAGAGCGATATCTCATCATATGCGCGTCGACTCACCCTTTCGCTTATCCTGCGGGCAAACCCCTCCCCCAAGAGCACTCTTTATAATTCCAAGGCTGAATGCAGCGACGTTTTTCAGCCCCGCACCAATTCCCGCGCGTTTGAAGACATTGTACCAGATGCGGCTCGGCGTGAGGTAAAAGTACAGCAGGCCCAATGTCTGCATACGCTTGAGGTCTTTCGCTTTCATGTCGCCGACTTCAATGACCGGCGCACCATAGCGCTTGTATTGAGAATAGTCCGTCGTTAGAAGGTGCATCCCGCCCCGGCCATTTACAGCATATTCGTAGAGCTCCGTCCCCGGATAGGGACAGGCGATGTTCAGAAACACCTGTTTCATCTCCCGAACGCTGCGTATGAACTTGATCGTTCGCCAGGCGGAGGCCTTCGTTTCAAATGGATGCCCCAGCATCGCCGAACCGCGCGTCTCTATCCCAACCTTTGCGGCGATCTTGTAGGCATTCCGAATCTGTTCCAGGGTAACATTCTTCTTTATGACCTTTAGAATTTCCGGATCACCGCTTTCGATCCCGAAGCTCAGCCGAACGAGCCCGGCCGATTTCATCGCCATCATAATTTCTTCATCGATGGTGCCGGCGTGCGTCCATCCCTCCCATGTGAAGTTTAAACCCTCATCGCGAACGGCCTCACAGAAAGCCAAAGTCCGCTTCTTGTCCAGCGTCATAGTTTCATCCATTATAATCACATGATGGATGTTCAGGTCGCGGGTGATATATCTCAACTCCTCCATGACCCTCTCGAGGCTGTGCCACCTCATCGTGCGGCCGTACATCGTATGCTGGCTGCAGAAAATGCATTGAAATGGGCAGCCCCGAGATGTAAATACCGTAGCGTATCGCACAAATCCCTTGCCCGGGACACTGTGCAAATATAGCCGCGATGGAACAAGGCTTCTGTCCGGCATTGGGATGTTATCAAGGTCTTCGATAAGAGGACGGCGCGGATTTTCAACAATACGCTCTCCATCGCGATATATCACCCCGGGAATACCTTCAAACGACAGCCCCGTTTTTCTGGCGGTTACAATATCAATTATTGTAAGCTCACCCTCGCCCACAACTTGGAAGTCAAAATCGCCGCACTCCTGAAGCACCTCCCGGCCAACGATCGTCGAGTGCACTCCCCCGACGCCCAGCACTATATCCGGATAATGCCTCTTGATCAGTCCAGCAAGCGAACATGTGTTCTTGAAAACGGGTGTCGTGGCCGTCAAACCCACCAAATCGGGCTTATATTCCCCGATCAGCTCTATCAGGCGATCCGACCCCACCTGCTGGGCCTCCATGTCAATGATGCGACACTCTCCACCGGCCTCTTGTATCGATGACGCCAGATACATGAGACCCAGAGGAGGGCTTGCACAACCCAGCTTTGCCGCGGCCTTAAAATCGCCGTATATATCAAGCCATGGAGGGGCTATAAGAAGTGTTTTTATCACTTCATCCTCTCCTTCTTTTGAAGGTAGCGCCGCTTCATCACGAGCGACGCGAAGCCCCTCGCATATCCGACAACCATGGACGGTGTCATATGACGCATCATGCGCAAAAGTTGCCTCGGCCTCATATAGAATTTCTTCTGAGCCGTCGTGACATATGTGGGCAATTCTTCGACCTTCATCCCATTGAGGCCCGTATAGCCATCTACATAGTGCACGCCGGTGGAGGCTATGAAGGAGCTGAAGTCGGTATCTCCTTCGGAGGAATAATGATCGTCAAAAACCTTCGTCCCCGGATACGGAATGAGGATGGAGAATCCAGCCATGGTCAGTGGCAGAGAACAGGCAAAACATATAGTTTCATTGATCGTCTCAGGGTTGTCTCCCGGAAGGCCCAGGATAAATGCGCCGTAGGTCCTTATCCCGAGTCGATAAGCCGCCTCCACAGCCCCTCTGATCGTCTCGGTAGATACATGCTTCCCGATCGCCTTCAAAATATCATCATTCCCCGACTCAATTCCAAAAAACACGTCACACAAACCAGCATCTTTCATAATCGATAATATTTCATAATCGACTGTATCCACGCGACACATACAATGCCAATGTAAATCGGGATGATTTTGCTTCAACGCCGCACAGAATTCTTTGATGCGCCTCTTATTCAACGTAAACGTGTCATCCTTTATGAGGAGATATTCAATATTGTAGCGGCTCCTCAAATAGTCAATCTCCCCCATGATACTCTCTATACTTCGCATCCTGACCTTGGACCTGAGCTTATGGCCTGAAGCGCAAAAGACGCAGCGCCCCGGGCATCCCCTGGACGTGTAGATCGTCTGGATCCGTTTATAATAATTGAGGAACGATTGATGTTGATAGAGGGATTGATCGATCAGCTCGCGATCGGGATACGGCAGGCTGTCGAGATCCTCGATCAGGGACCTTGGACCATTGCAGACAATGTCGTCGCCCTTCCTCCAGGCCAGGCCGGCTATTTCGGGAAGCTCACCCTCTCCCTTCGTCAAATAGTTGAGCAATTCCAGAGTCGTCTGCTCACCTTCACCAAAGACGACATAATCCGCGTTGCGGATATATCGGAGGCTCTCGCTCGGCATCACGCTGGGATGCGCTCCGCCAAGGACTATAGGAACGTCCGGCGCATTCATCCTTATGGAATCCACGATCTCCTTCGCGGTACCCAGCTGTGGGGTCATGAACGATATTCCGACGAGGGCAGGTCTCGTCTCGGATACGGATTTGGCGATCTCGCTGTATGTGACTTCCTGCACGTCCGGATCGATGAACGTGACATCATATCCGTGCCTTCTCGCATAGGCCGCTATATAGCCCAACCCCATGGGGAAATAGGTCCCGGCGGCCTTCTTCATGGGGCCGTAATCATAGATATAGGGCGCCTGAATGAGAAAGAGTCGTGTGTTGGACATATCTAACGATTCAGATAAGATCGTAAAAAAGTGGTAATTCTTTCAGCTGTGTGACCGTCCCACCCCTCGGGAGGGGAGCGCTTCATCCTATTCGCGTTCAGCGAAGTTCTCACCTCATCCTCCAGGGTGCCCAAGTCACACAACCGGTTCGTGCCCTGCGTGATGGTAACCGGACGCTCCGTATTCGGCCTCAACGTCAAACAGGGAATGCCCAGATACGTCGTCTCCTCTTGCAGCCCCCCCGAATCCGTGATGACCATTCGACATCGATGCACCAGACTCATGAACGAAATATAGCCGAGCGGATCGAGCAGCTCAATGGAGGGCGCCCCCTCGAGCAATGACGCCAGGCCATATTCCCACAGCCTCTTTCTCGTCCGCGGATGCACCGGAAAGACTATCGGCAATCCCTGCGATAGTCTGCAGAGCGTTTCACACACAGTTCGGAGTCGAGCAGGATCGTCCACCGTCGATGGCCTGTGTAAAGTCACCACTCCGTATTCACCGGAAGACCATTTCAATCCTGCGTACGTCTCATCCCGCTCAATCTTCTCCTTCATCATAACGAGTGAATCGATCATGATGTTTCCGACCAGATGAACCTTCTCACTGGCAATGCCCTCGTTTTTTAGATTACGATTTGCATCCGGAGACGGCGTCCAGAGAACATCGGCGAGAGAATCCGTCACGATTCGGTTTATCTCCTCAGGCATCGATCTGTCGAACGAACGGAGCCCTGCCTCGAGATGGGCGACCCTGATCCCCAGCTTCACAGCAGCGAGCGTACACGCCATCGTAGAGTTCACATCGCCGACGACGATAACGAGGTCCGGTGAATCCTTCATCAGAAGTCGTTCGTATTCGATCATGACCATGCCGGTCTGCACGGCGTGCGTAGCGCTGCCTACGCCCAAATGCACATCTGGCTTCGGCAAATCGAGATCCATAAAGAACTCTTCCGACATATTGTGGTCATAGTGTTGCCCCGTATGAATGATGAGGGGCTTCACCCACTTCTCTGCGGACAGCGCACGATGCAGAGGGGCAATCTTCATGAAGTTGGGCCTGGCGGCGCCGATGAGATGAACTGTCCTAGTCATATGAAATTGACGATATGGTCATCGTCGGGGAGTGTGCCGCCTTCAGCTTGACGGCCTGATGAATGCGGATAGCATCCGTTTCAATTTATTGCGTATCAAGTTTCGGAAGAGGATGCGACAATATGCAGCGACGGCCTCCCGCCTTGTCAACGCGCCTCCCAAATACGCCTTCGAATAAAAGAGATATTCCTTCGCCATTCTCTGATGAGGGTCCCGATGATATTCCCGAAGGATATTATCATTGCGATCGGTGCGATATCTGGAGAGACATTTATCATAACAGCCCACCCGATCCGTCATGCGATATATTTTCAGCCACGCGAAATAATCCTCCGATGCCTTGAGGTAGGGTTCCTCATCGAAGACTGGAAGGTATTTCTCGCGCTTTCGCATCATAACCGTAAGGCACGGAATGAAGTTATGCTTGATCAAATCACCGCGGCTCCGGAGACGACCGCTTCCCAAGTGCTTCCCGCCGCTTGTCAGCGTGGGTCCGTAGCAGAACTCAAGATCGTTCTCCTTCATGTATCGCAGCTGATAGCCAAGTTTTTCGGGCATCCAGATGTCATCGGAATCCAAGAAAGCGAGGTAATCACCTCGCGACTGAAATATCGCGTGATTTCTTGGAACCGAAGGGCGGCCGGAATTTCGATCCAATCTGAAATAACGAATTCGCCTGTCGGAATCCGAAAAACTCTTGACAATGTTGCTCGTCTCATCCGTCGATCCATCATCGACGATGATCATCTCCCAAGACGAAAATGTCTGCTCGATCACGGACTCGATCGTTTTTGCAATAAATTCCTCGGAGTTATAGGCCGGCGTTATGATCGATATTTCAGGTCTGTTCATGATCATCACTTGTCTGAAAGTACTGCATCAAAATACTGTATTGTTTTTTGAAGGCCATGCCGAAGCTGCACGCTCGGCGCCCAATTGAGCTTCTCCTTTGCCAGCGATATGTCCGGCCTCCTTCGGCGAGGGTCATGCTCCGGCAAATCCTTATAGACAACGCGAGAACGAGCATTCGTAAGCTCTACGATCACATCAGCCAATTGCTTGATGGTCGTCTCCTCGGGATTTCCAAGATTGACGGGTCCGATGAAATCGTCACCCGTCTCCATCATCCTCACCAATCCGCCCAACATATCATCCACATAGCAGAAGGAGCGCGTGTGACCACCATCTCCATAGATCGTGATGTCCTCATTCTTCAAGGCCTGGACGATGAAGTTACTCACGACCCTGCCGTCATTCTCATACATGTGCGGTCCATAGGTATTGAATATTCTTACTATCTTTATATTGACCCGGTGTTGCCGCCAATAGTCCATGAAGAGCGTCTCCGCACACCGTTTCCCCTCATCGTAACACGCGCGCGGCCCCAGCGTACACACGTTACCCCAATAGCTCTCCGACTGCGGATGTTCGTTCGGGTCGCCGTAGATCTCGGACGTGGAGGCCTGCAGGATGCGGGCCTTTGTGCGCTTGGCAAGTCCCAGCATATTGATGCTGCCGTGAACAGAGACCTTCGTGGTTTGGACCGGATCATACTGATAATGAACGGGCGACGCAGGACACGCCAGATTGTAGATTTCATCCACCTCGACATGGAGAGGAAACGTGATGTCGTGCCTGAGCAATTCGAAATAAGGATTACCGATGAGATGCGCTATGTTGCGCTTGCTCCCCGTATAAAAGTTGTCGACGCATAAAACATCATGTCCCTCTCCGAGAAGTTTCTCGCAAAGGTGACTTCCTATGAAGCCCGCCCCGCCTGTGACAAGGATTCTTTTCATGATATGCCCTCTTTATCTTATTTAATAGCCTTCAATTGAAAAGTGAGTGCGTGAAGTGGGAAATAGTGCGAGAAATACTCCTCGTAAGCCATCGGGTGTTTATTGGCAAACCAGCGCATAATACCCAATCTGAGCTTATCTTTTCGTGAATACTGAAACCCCTCGTCGAAGACGACTCGTTCGACGTGAAACAGCGCCTTGTGAGAATATCTCCACTGCCTGTGCCAGCTATGTCGCGGGTCGAAATAATTAAAAGAGTGAGAACAGAAATAATGCCTATGGGTTGGATCTAATGCGTAATGCGATCGAAAGTAAGGAACATTGATTGTGACATGAGCGCCCGGCCCACATATTCTCCAAATCTCTTCCATTGTTTGCACAATATCATGAAGGTGCTCAAGTGAGTTGTCCAAAAGGATATCGTCAAATTCGTTATCACTAAAAGGCCAAGGAGTGTTATTGAGATCATGCACGACATCAACAGACTCATTTGAAATGACATCGACGCCAATTGCGCCTGTCCTCTTTTTTCTGCCACATCCCAGATCAAGATATTTGGTCGGCATAGAATTCACACCCTAATCAGCGTCACTGAGAGCGCTTTTGGTAAGATTGATCATTTTATCTTGAGTAAATACATTACGGTATGCGTTCAGACCCCCCGATACAATTTTGATCTTCAAGGCATCATCGTGGCAAATCCTTCTCATTTTTTCAGAAATAGCACCATGATTTCCCGTAGGAACCAGCAATGCGTTCTCCTCGTCGATCAGCACGCCCTCGAAATCATCGCGTCGTGTCGTCAAAACCGGTGTCCCGCATGCCAGCGCCAGCAACACGACAAACGGCGTTGTGTCGTAGCATTGCGACGGCAGACAGAGCAGATCTGAACAGACGATCAATTCTTCTATGGGTGAATAGAATCCCATAAACAGGACATCGTCCTCCATGCCGAGCTTTTTTACCAACCTCCGGACATCACTCATGCAAGCGCCGCCAGATCCTGCCAGCAAGAGCTTGGAACGCGGCTCATACTTCCTGAACTCATGAAAGGCATGAATCGTGAAAGAATGACCCTTCCTCTTCTCAAACACGCTTGGATGCACCACAACATAGTCGTCAGGAGAAATGCCCACCTTCCGGCGCACGGCATTTCTATCGACATGATCGGGATTGAGGCTCGGTTTGACGCCATATGGGATATAGCAAACACATCGCTCATCGACTCCACATTCATCAACGAGCTGCTTCTTGATGAAAGGTGAACCAACGATCCATTTTCCGACATACTGTCTGACGGACATGAAGAGTTTTCTGTCACGGATGACGCGATCCGGAATGTAATTGTGCAATATATTGGTGCAGGGAACCCCAACGTGCTGCATGAAGGCCCTGCTGCCGGGAGTTCCCAAAAAACCGCCCGAGTTAATCACGACATTTGCATATTTGCTGATATCCATCTCATCGACGAGCAATTTGATCCGCTTGTCGATTTTACCAGCGGTTAATGGGGCCACGAGCCTGCCCAGAACCTTACCAAGCGCTGCTGAATTGAAAACGCCCCCGCGAGACGCGTTCAAGCGTGATGCGGCGCCACATGAATCAAACCACTTCATCGAAGTGGCCGCGATCCCCGATGTTTGAAGATGCTCTTTCAGGCATGCGCTGCCGGAGCATATGAGAAAATATTCGCTCTCCTTATAACTACCAAGAAGGGTCTCTAGGTAAGTGGTGTCGCCGCCCACCGTATAATTTTCATGATAGAATATATGTTTGTTCATTCTAGGCAAATCGGTTGATGCATCCAATGACATCATCGAGCATGTCGCGCATGCGGATATGCGTAGGCAGAGCCAATATCCTCTTATAAACGAAATCTGTATTGAAGAGTCCTTTTACTATAGGTTCGTAATATATTTTGATTTCCAGACCAAAATCTTCCGTCAAGCTGCTCGCGATCTTGTCCCGCAGTTCCGGCTCGAGCAAAACAGCAAAGACGCTGTTGTTCGTATGGACCGGTATTTTCTGGGTGACAAAAGGGACCTTTATTTCATTGAGATATCTTTGAATGACCTCTTCGCGCTGCTGCCGATAGTACGTATACTTTCGAATGCTGTTCAACGCGACAATCGCGTTGAATTCGGAAAGGCGAGCCGCCAACCTTCGCTGCTCAACAGCCGTCTCCGCAATGGCATCGTCATTCGTCAGGATTATACCACCCTCGCCGGCGGTCGGATATTTCGTGTGCGAGAGCGAAACGACCTCAACAAGGCCCCTTTTCCCCAGCGCCGGAAGCCCGTAACCATGAGCCGCGTCATAGATGACCGGCCCGCCTCCCGCGTCGACGGTGACCTCATTTCCAAAGATATCAACCGGAAGCACAGCATCGTACTTGCCTTCGACCGAACGAATATCCAATGCCCATGTCTCTGGATCGATATCGGAAAATACGGGCTCGCAATTATTATGAACGATTGCATAGACCGTGCTTGGCCATGTGAATGCCGGCACAGCGACTCTCTTGTGCATCCAACCCGCAGCACTGAGTGCAATCGTCAGCCCCTGAGTGGCATTGCAGCATGCAATGGCATGTTTGACGCCGCACTGCTGGGTGAAATGGCCCTCAAGCTCTCTCGTATACTCGGAATTGGAAACCCACCTTGTTTGAAATATCTTCTCAAAATGGGCCATTACCTCGGCGTCCATATCTATTGCGGGATATGCAAAGCGCATCTAGACCACCTCCTTATTATGCCAGCACACTTTTTCCTTGTACTTCGTGACAAAATACTTCTGCCAGGACTTCAGTTCGCTATTTGTGAGCATCTTCGACCGCCAGAAATCATTCGAATACTCGTCCGTTTTGGACCATTCGATATTCGCATGCTCCGGACCATAGAGAGCGGATCCGGGATAAGGGCACAGCAATGTTATTCCGAACACATCCGGCTCGATTTCATCGATCAATCGCTCGGTCATCTTGATATCTTCTTCCGTTTCGTTCGGCATGCCCAAGATGAAAAACGCCCTGCGCTTGAGCCCTAGTTTCAGACCCCAGTCAAAGACGCTCTTGACCTTGTCGATCGTCAATCCCTTCTTCATGTCTTTGAGTATCCGCGTGCTACCACTCTCACATCCGATATTGATCTGACAGCAACCTGCATCCTTCATGGCCTTCAACATGGTTTCGGTAACGAAAGACGCATGCAGATTGCATTCCCATGTGAGAGTGTTCCCCGTTCGACGCTTTTCCTCACAGAACTCCACGACCTTCTTTTCCGAGATGTTCCACGTCGGATCAACGAATTTGAAATAATTCAGCCCATACTCTGCCGCCGTTTTGTTAATCTCCTCCACGAGAGAGCCCGCTGACCGCAGCCTCAAGCCGGTTCCTGACTTCAATGGGCCGCTGACGGCATGCTCCGAACAGAAGACGCAATTCCTTGGACACCCCCTGACGGATTGAAAACTGGCAATCCGAAGACCAGTCATCTCGAAGGCCAAGTCAATTTCTCTCGAGTTCTTGATCAGCTTTCGGTCAGGATACGGCAGGGAATCAAGATCAGTCGCAGAATCAGCATAAATGACCTTTTCGCGCCTTCCCCGAAGAATATCAACAAATGCCGATTCCCCCTCTCCGACCACCACACAATCAACTGTAGACTCATGAATGATGGCTGGAACAGCCGATGGGTGCCATCCACCAAAAACCGTATAAACGTTCGGATTGATATTTTTTACCTGCTTAGCGATCGACAGGCAGTGCGCGTAGGACGGACTTGTACACGAAAACCCAACGATATCAGCGCCAATTGCCGAGCATATAATCTGATCATCACTGTCGAAGTAGCCTTGAAAGAATGACACGTCGAGTCTGGAATCCATCTGCTTCTTAGCAACGGCGCCGAGATAGGCGCAGCCAATCGCCTCCCAGATATTAAAATATTTTCCCTGAACTAAAACTACTTTCATTAGAATTATAGATTGCTCGTTATGATCATTTTGTTGGCGAAGTTAAGTGATTCAAATGTTCCAGCATCTGTCCAATTTCCTTCAAGCATATCGTATTTAAGTTCGCCTTTCTTGATATAGGTATTATTTACGTCTGTGATCTCATATTCGCCCCTAACAGACGGTTTCATACGTTCAATAATATCAAACACTTTAGCGTCATACATATAATAACCTATAACAGCGCACCTAGATTTCGGCTTATTCGGTTTTTCTTCAATTTCAATTATCTGCTCCTCATCTATCGCAGCTATTCCGAATCTTGTGGGGTCATCGACCTCTTTCAGTAAAACCCTTGCGCCTTTTTCCTGCGCTCTGAAATTATTCACATAACTACTAATTGAACCAGTTGCGATATTGTCGCCAAGAATCACAACTATTCTCTCTCCTCCAGCGAACTTTTTGGCTAACATTAATGCGGCGGCAATCCCATTATTATCTTCCTGCACTTTGTATGTGAATGAACAGCCCATCTCTTTCCCTGATCCAAGCGAGTTAACAATATCTCCCATATGTTCGGTGCTCGTAATGACCAATATCTCTTCGATTCCAGCATCGACAAGTTTTCTTACGGGATTATAGATCATCGGTTCTCGACCAACCGGCAATAGATGCTTGTTTATCACCTTGGTCAGAGGAAACAGCCGCGTGCCTTTTCCACCGGCTAAAATGACTCCCCTCATAAATATGCTCCTTTTATTTTTTTCCACCACGCCTGATTTTCGGAATACCACTTTACGGTTTCCTTAATCGCATCATCGAAACAATACCTTGGTTTCCAGCCAAGTTTCATGATCTTTGAACAATCAAGAGAATATCTAAAGTCGTGCCCCAACCTATCCTCGACGTTCTCGATGTAACACTTATCTTTTCCTGTTTCCTTGAGCAAGATATTGGTAATATCTATATTGGACATCTCATTATGTCCGCCGATGTTATATAGCTCACCGCATTCCCCTCTCCTCCACACATATTCAATCCCTTCGCAATTATCCCTCACATAAATCCAATCCCTTATATTTTCGCCTTTCCCGTAAAGGGGAACTTTCTTATCCTCTATCAGATTCGTTATGAACAGCGGCATCAGTTTCTCAGGATGCTGATAGGGACCGTAGTTGTTTGAGCTTCTGGTAATTATAACCGGAAACCCATATGTCATGTGATATGCCCTCGCAATCATATCGGCCGCCGCCTTTGATGCGGAATATGGACTGTTCGGCCTCAGCATGTCTTCTTCTCTGAAAGATCCCTCTTTTATACTTCCATAAACTTCGTCAGTAGAAATATGAATAAATCTTTTTACACTGTTTATTCTCGAAGCTTCTAAAAGAGCATGCGTTCCGAGCACATTTGTCCTAGTAAAGATTGCCGGATCTTTAATCGAGTTATCAACATGACTTTCTGCGGCGAAATGAAAAACGACGTCCACACTTCTTGTGATATTTGCCATTAATTCGAAATCACAAATATCTCCCTTGATAAATCTGTAGTTGGATTTACACCCAATATCGGACATATTTTCGATATTTCCTGCATAGGTGAGTTTATCGAGGTTGATGAACTCATAATCTGGATACTTTATCAGCATCATTCTGATGAAATTAGAACCTATAAAGCCGGCGCCGCCTGTGATTAATATCTTCACAACACCTCTCAATAATTTACCAGTTTAAATCCCCTTCATATCCAAGCTCAATCAACGCTGTCCCCAACAAAGCCTTACATTTCGTTTTTTGAGAATCCGACAAATCACGCCTCCAACCGCCAACTTTTCCGGATCTGAAATTCGAGGCATAACCCCAAGGACAAATCTTCGCAGCTTCCATGTTTTTTTTCACGTTTCCTCTTCCTCGACTCATGTCAACAGCCTGATCGATATCTCTTTCCGACATGCAAATCCCGTAAAATTCAAGCGCCTTCTTGAATTCCTTCGTCGTGTCAGCCTTGAGCTCCTCATACCTGATAAAATGGCACCTTCCGGGATAGCGTTTTGCGAAGGCATGCCATCCGCGAATCCAATCTACGCACTCGCCTGCTGCATTGTTTATGCAATAATCCATCAGCCCTTCCTTGCCCACAACATCAATGTCCACATAGTCATAGGCGCCCTTTGGCTTCGGAAAAACCAGCAAACGATTATAATGGGAAACGATCACATCCCTCAGATCTCTGTACACGACCAATACTTTTTCGACACCATGGCGCGATATGCAATCAATATTAGCCTCAGTCGGATTCAAATGAGTCTTGAACAACGTGTTTCCAAAATGTGGGACATGTCTAAAAGCAGAGTCACAAATGTCCTGACGGTATCTCACATCATCTGGCATCGGCGCCGGGCGAGTAAAATACCCCGGAACCCTTGCAAAGAGATTCTTAACCCACGTCGTCCCACTGAGCGGAAGCCCCGCGATGAATATGATCCTATGCGGGTAAGCATAATAGCCGAACCTGTTCAATTGGTCACACGAAAAGCGCTTGATATTGTACCCAATGCGCTGAGAAAACAATAACGGGTGACGTACTGCCCTCATACCCCTTTCATACCACCAGCTTACATCTCTCCTCATTTGCTACTCCTGGTATTCTCATTTATCATTGGAATGGCTAGGACAGTATTCGCTCACTCACTCATCATGTTCAGAACACTATTCTCGTTTGAATGCATTCCCGGTTTATAGTCCATCGGGTCATCATCGATGAACCGAGAAATAATATCAAGCGCCTCCTGCGTTGACGAATATGACTGAAGGCAACTTCCGAGTGAGCGCAGTGCTCCCGCTCTAATTTCTTCCTCATTCTGCTTATACAAAGCCACAACTGGTATATTAGATAATGCGGCCTTATAAAAGGCCGTGCTCGGGTGATCCGTTATCACTTTATCTACGCACGATAGCCATCTATCGAAGGTTCCAGTTGAGTAGGTAATGTTTTGGGCACCTCTCGACACTATTTTTCTATAATAAAAGTCCTCATGAGGATTAAAGTACTGCAAGAGCGCCTTCCAGATGAAATGATAGTCCTGCCTCCGCACGAAGTAGTCGATAATGGCATTGTGCAGCTTGTAATAATCCCACTGTATTGGACGACCCCGGTGCATCGAAATATTCACCCTTTGCGCATATACGATCGGTGCAAAGAGAATAACGGGCTTGGCTTTATGCGTAAAACACCTGCGAAGTTTTCCCTGCTTCACCTTTCGCAGAACACCCGCTTTGAAATATGGTTGTACTCCAACGTGAACCTGTCTCGCTGAATACTTCATTGCCATCCCATTAATATGATCGGCCTCTTCATCCGTCGGCACGAAGTAGTAGTCGTAAAGAGAGAATTGAGTGAAGTATCTGTTCGGCGCCGAAAGCGCATCGACCCCGTGGGCGATGCCTATGCTCTTCGTTTTCTTACTCACTTTCGCTGCAGCGAGAGCCGCATAGTCATCATCGGTCGATGTTGAATAATTGATGACATAGTCGACCTGATTCTTATCGTAATACTCGGTGAAATACCTCGTCCGGATAAGCGTCCGTGGGAAGAGATCGCAGACGAGATACCTGAATCTCGAGCGCAGGACATCAGATACATCGACTCCACATTGTTCATTGATCCAGCCCACGATACTACTATCCATGAGGCTTTGAAGAGTTGAATCAGTATCTGCCTTCAGATGTGCTTCGGATGACTCATGATAACCCGACTCCTTTATGGTCGTTAACTCAACCCCTTTTGTTTTTTGCAAATCTTCATCCCGATAAATACCTACTTCCATTCCTCGATGACGGCAATCTGCGATCAGCCCGTAAAGAAAGTCAACATTCTTCAAAACGAGAATCTTCTTACGCGAACCCGCAACAGGAGAGAAGAAGGACCACGGACGAATAGTCGCTTTGACATTTTCATAATACCATCTCACGAGTTCAGCCACCGACGTCCGCATTCGTTTCAATGCTGCCGCAACGAAACGATCTTGCCATGATTTCCTAGTGCGACCGATATCGGATGCACAAACACGGTCGGCGATGCAGGTGTAGATAACGCCGCGGGCCAGGCATATTTTTTCTGCTAGACGATAAAATACGCTTTCTCCATAGTAAAACCACCTTCTCCTCTCGACAACATCCTCACCTCGGACTTCAGGAACGAAAACTATTTCCGAAGGAGCCGTTCTGTCGATGAAAGTATTGAGCATCCGAGACGTCAGAATAACCGCATCAACGAGATGCTTGATATTGAAGGAAAAGAGCGTTGCGAGCTTCACGCCCATCGCCTTGCTTTCTGGAAAATGACCAGACAGGAATTCATCGAACTGTTCAAACCAAGGCAACTGCGACATTAAATACGCATCAACATCTCCGCGAACCTCGCCCGTCGTAAAGAAATCGGCGAATGTCAGATAATCGATTCCACATGCCTCCAACTCAATGCAGGCCATCGGCGTCAGCGACACGACCTTGCATGCGTCGGGAAGAGTAATGTCTGAACTCCACTTTTCAACCAGATAGTATACCATCAGAGATTCAGCTCAACTTCATACTTTTCGATCATCGACTTGAGCACAACATTTGCTTCAACTGAAGCAAGCCCCTTGAGTTTTTCGTATTTGGCCGCACGCTCTGTTTTGTCAACAATTCGCGGGCACCTTTCGTGATGCAGGGCAATCGGCGTATACAGTGACTCAGTGGTATTCAGGAATCGACATATACTTGAAAGCATATCCCGCGTTTTCTCAACCATCTGTTCAAAACGAATCATCATAACCTGTTTTTTCTGCTCTCTTGGCAACGCATCATACTTGTTCACATGCATCTCCGATATTTTCTGAACCATGTAAATGATTCTGTCGACCTCAGAACGACCCGCATATTCATCCTCTTCTCCAACAACGTAGTAAGGGAATGCTGCAGAGTTGTGGTCAATCGTCGTCACGCCAACTCGCGTGTGATTATAGCCATCTAACGCTCCGTACTTCCTGATGAACCAGGAATACACCACATCAACCGGGTGACGCGTAACGTTGAGCATCTTTACCGTTGGAAACGCCTCAAAGATGACGTCGGCGTGCCACAGGGCATTATGGAACATCAGCACGAATAAATGGTTATCATCATCAATCTGCCTCATGACCGCATTGCCGTCCTCGGAAAACAACCTTCTAAAATACAGCGCGTGATCCCTTGTGTTCCATATGCTTGAATAGTCCGTTGGCCGGAAATTCACGTTGCGCCCGATATAGGTATCATACATCATGAAGTTCATGGCATATCGCATCAGATATCTGGCTGTGTCTTTCGGCATGAGACCCAGATCAGCAAGCGGCATAATTTGTTCCATGACGTAGTTGAACTGCACGTTTTCAGCTCGTTCAAGGCTTGAAATGATCGGCGCGAGCATGGTCTTGCCCGACCGCGACAATCCCGTCACAACGACCAGATTCTTCACCAGCGACTCACGATAAAGCCTGATATCCCGCCCTTCTTCACTTCGCATAAGTTACCCCGTCAGTCTTTAAAAAAGCAGTCTCCTCAAGATACCGCGTAATTCTTGTCATGCTCTCGATGATACTTTCCCTGTAGGGATACACGATGACATCGGGTTGTCTCGGTCTTTCATACGGAATATCCAGTCCGTAGATATCCGGCCGCATCGATTCTTCTCCTCGCTTATATACGCCCTTGACATCGTGTTTGATGCAGTCTTCGACGTCGGCATCGAGGAACACCTGTACATACCTCTTCAGCTTCCTCCGTAAATAATCCCGAATACCATATGTCCCAGCTATATTGGCAACAACCACGTCGATGCCGTTTTCCGATAGCAGATGAGCTGCATATGCAATTTGTTTGGTCACGACATGTCTTTCCTCAAGGGAGAACCCCGACGTCGCCTCCAAAAATCCCCTCGCACTGTCTCCGTCAATAAACTCGACAGGTCGGCCCTTGCGTTTTTCCAGTATGTGTTTCAGGCGATTGCCTAATGTCGTCTTTCCAGATCCGGAAATCCCTGTCAGATGAATGACATGTCCTGTCGTTCTACGATCCATTCTTTACCCTCTCCTTTTCCAATCTTTCTGCACATACGTCATGAGCGCTGAAGCGCACGCTTTCACGGTCAGTTTCTCGGTGTCGAGAACGATATCGGGATCGCGGGGCTCTTCGTAGGGAACATTCCCAGATATTCCGATGAAATTCTCGATGCGCCCATTTATCGCCTTTTCATATAATCCCTTCACATCCCGCCTGATGACTTCGTCCAGCGACGCCTTGACGTACACTTCAACGAATCGACCTCCTATAATCGTTCTCGCCTCTTTTCGCGTCTTCTCAAATGGAGAAATAACGGGAACCAGTATGCAATCCGCTTTTTTCTGATGCTGCACACAAATGTGCGCGATGAGCCGGTTGTTCTCGGTAATGTCTTCCGGCGTAAAGCCCAGATGACGATGCAGGATGTTTCGAACGTCGTCACCGTCAAATATCTTTGCCTGCTTGCCCATCTTCCGAATGTGATCAGCGACGCTGGTCGCAATGGTCGTCTTTCCGGATCCGGACAATCCCGTGAACCAGAAGACGAGGGCATCGTTTTCAGCCGACGAAGACATTCCTGCCTCCCGCGATCTCGCCAAGAATGTGCTTTGAGATATCCTCGCGCATGAACCACTCGGGCGGCTGATTGCCGGACTTGAGCATCTGGCGTGCTTGGCTCCCACTGATGTGTTGCGCGCTCTCAGCCCCGTGCGAACACCGATCCACATATTTCTGACATTTCGTGCAGTAAAACACGTTTTCGAAAAAGATCGGAGCGATCCCGATATCTCCAAGCGCCCTGAAGAGCACCTGCGAGTCCTCGGGCTTATAGTAAGATCCGACTCCAGTGTGGTCCCGGCCCACGATGAAGTGGCTGCATCCAAAGTTCTTCCTGCAAAGCGCCGTAAAGACTGCCTCCCTCGGGCCGGCGTATCTCGAGAACGTCGAGAACGCCGCCAGCAGAACTTTCTCCTTGGGATAGTATCGGTCCATCATCAGCTCATAGCTCCCGATGATCGCGTCGGTCGAATAGTCGTCCTTCTTCTTCGGCCCGATGACGGGATGGACGAAAAGCCCGTTGCAACTGTACTTCTCCAGGGCCGTCATCTGGATGGTTTCGTGCGCCTTGTGAATCACGTTTCTCGTGTGAAATCCGACGACGCGCCTCCAGCCCTTGTTCTCGAAGATGGCCCTCACCTGGCGCGGCGTGAGTTCGTACTGCTTGTGGGGATTTTCGAGCCGCCGGATCAGATTCACCTTGCCACCGACGAAGCAGCCGTCCTTCCGCTTGAGGGAGGCCACGCCGGGGTGGGCGTCTTCGCTTGTGCCATAGAGGTCCTTCGCCAGCCGGTCGAGGTCGAAGTCGTAGACCTCCTCGACGCGGATGGTGGCATAGGCCTCGCTGCCGCCCTTGGCGACAAGCGCCACTTCCTTTGCCTCGCGTAGCGCCCTGGCCTCTTCTGAGGATACCTGCAGGAGCAGCGGGAGCGGCCATACCACGCCATTCGTGAGCCGGTAGGTCGAGAGGACGGACTTGAGCTCGGCGGAGGTCATGAAGCCGTCCACCGGTGAAAACGTTCCGATGGCAATCTGCTCCGCGTCCATCAGGACGGTCCGGTCGACTGCGAGCTTGGGGAGCGACGCAATCTCCGCCGGATCGAACTGCCGGCGAACACCATCGACAAGCACGCCGCCATGCGGCTCAGTCAAGAAATGCGAATCCCTGCTCAGAAGCCCCTCTATGGAGGGAACCTTCGCGATATTCCGGTAGTGGTCCACGAACGATGCCACCATCGCGACACAGTCGACCGGGTATTTTCCGACCGCCGTCTCCGCGGCGAGCACCAGCCCGCTCGCGCCGTCGATGAGCGTATTCATCACGTCGTTCGCCTCGGCGCGGGTTGGCTTCTTTTGCTTGATCATCGATTCGAGGAGGTTCGTCGCCACATACACCGGCTTGCTCATCTCGTTGCACCTGCCGATGATGAGCTTCTGCATCATCGGGATCTTTTCGAGCGAGACCTCCCGCGAGAGATCTCCCCGGTCGATCAGGATAGCATCAGAGACTTCAATGATCTCATCCAGATTGAGGACGCCGATGCGACTTTCCACCTTGGAGATGAGGAATGTCCTCTCACCGGCCAGCCGGCGGAGCTGCATGACCGCGTGCTTCGACGAAGCGAAGGAGAGCGCGTAATGCGTGAGGCCATGCTCCCGGGCGATCTTCACCGCAGCCACGTCCTTGGGCGACAGCACGGGAAGCTCGATCTGGTCGTCGACGGTCACTGCCTTGTTGTTGCCCACGAAACCGCCACTGATCACCTTGGCCGAGAGAACGGCCCCCTTCCTCTCAACCGCCTGCAGCAGCACCGAATTGAAATCGATGCTGATGAGGCTGCCGACCCTGATCTTCTCGACCACGAAGCCCGGTGTCAGGGATATGCGCTGCGCGGTCCCGACCACATCGTCACCCGTCAGCTCCACAACGCTGTTTTCGTCGAGGTGAATCCTGCCCCCCTCGACGTAACGGTTCCTGATCTGGGCCCCCTCCGTGTCGATACAGATGGGTTTCTCCGTGAAACGCTTGATCCGGAAGATGAGTTCCTCGAGATCCTCGAGATTCGTATGGGAAAGGTTGATCCGAAAGACGTTGACGCCCAAATTATCGAGCTGTTCGATTGTCCTCTGGTTGACGGACGACGGCCCGAGCGTGCAGAGGATTTTTACGTCGCGTTTCATGTTGCTCCACTCCTTTATTTGTTATTGCACGAGGTGATCAGAATCCGATAAGGCAGAAACCGAAAAGGACGATCAGCAACGTCATCAGGTGATGATAAGCCGCATGGCTCGAACACCTGAAAATCCTTTTCCCGACCACAAGATAAGTGGCAAGCGATATCGCTGGCAGGACCGCCGTGAACACATCCGCCTCGCCCCTCCCGGTGAGGAACAGGACCGCGGCCTGCGTCAGCGCCATCAGCAAATAGCCGTACGCGATGTTGGCCCTCACCGCCGCCTTGTTCGTATAAACTGCGTTCATCATGATGGTGAGCGGCCCACCACCAAGATTCGTGGCGCCGTGAATGAGGCCGGTGATCACGAGACCGGACCTGACACGCTTAGAAATGAAGCCGCGAACCCGCCGCTCCAATCCGCCGAATATTCTCGTGACACCGATCAGCACCATCATGATGCCCACCAACAACCTGATGTTAAAAACCGTTCCAGAGACAAGAATGAATACAAGACCTATGAAGACAAAGGGAAGGATATAAATCGGGATATCCCTTTTGAGTTCGCGTATATCCCCCCTGCCGTGCAGCGTCTGGACGAAGCTCACGACGATCGAGCACGGAAGCAGAACAGAAAGCGTTGCCTCGAACGAATATCCCAGAAGCAACAGCATCGGCGTCCCAAACACAAGCAGCCCCACGCCGAAGACGGACTGAATGATCGAGGTGAACACAATCACCAGAACGAGCACGCAATTACTTCCAAAAGTATCGGGAGACAATGCCGGATTCATATTGAAAGAGTCATCAGGTATAATTCTGCCTGCCCAAGCCGGGGAACAGCTTAAGCTTGAGCAGTCGCGGTATATGAACAAGTCGAATGATTTTTGAATAGAAATAAGCGGCAACAGCGGTAATGTCAGGCGCCTTGACCATCACACGCCTTCGGCCGCCTGTAACAAGGGCATAATAGAGCGAAATCTTCTCCTCATCGTCGATATATCGATTCTGATAGTCATAGTCATACAGATATTTTCGCGGCATGCTCGTCAGGTCGGCGGGTGTCTGACGGCACTCGTTCAGATATTCCCTGACAGGACCAGTCGCCTTCTCGATGGAAGATATTTCGTCCGAGGTAAGAACTTCACGGTAATACTCGGCCAAGCCACGATTAACACCATCCTGTTTCCCTTGATGCGAGTTACCAGCCCACGGATGACCGGCAATGGTTGGCTTAAGAAGAATCGGATGATAGGGAACTCCAGTTCTCTCACATAAAGCCGTCATTGTTCCTGCTGTGTCATTCACGATATTCTCATACCGACACACGAGAAAACGCCCTTGAGTTCCAATCCTCTCCTGCAGCAAAGCCACGCGCGTTACAGACACCATCCAGCCACGAATCTGCGCATCCAGATCATAGTGTCTGAAGGACTTAACAAAGAAATTCGGCATTCTTACCTTCGGAAAGCGGCGAGAACCGTAATACCGCCGAGTCAATCTCGTCTTCTCCGAGGCGATATGCCCCATCACATCTCGCGTAACATTGATGAAAGACGACCCTTCGAACGTCCTCAGATAATCCGCGACATTCGTGAGATAAATACCTGCACTCGCATTCCAGACAACGAATTTCATGCTGCCGGCGTGTCTTCCGCCATCCCACGCACTGAAGTAGGCCTTGTGCCGGGCAGCCATAATATCAGCAAAGGTGCGAGCGTCCTTCCGCAGCTCCTCAAACAGAACTATGAACTTGTCAAAATTGAAATCGGTTTTTACCGCCCCATAATAAACCTTTTCCAGATAGTTCTTTCGCGCACCTAACGCATATGACGCTTCCTTGCCCCACTTCACCACCACCTCTGGTTTTTCGCGAGGAAGTTCGAGCAGTGAATACACATCGACGCCCTCTGTACCGTTCAGCAGCGGAATCGTCATCGGAATCCCGGCATAGCTCTCAAATATCCGATACAACTCGTGATTTATTGGGAAGTTGAGTTCCATTGGATAGGAGGCAATGTCGGGATGACTGTCAAAAAGCCTTGCCAGCAAGGAACCGCCGCTTCGATTGATCGTACCGATAAAGATAGTCTTCATGATTATCGTGCCTCCGAACGGGTTCGACTGATGGTGCCATCATTGAAGCATCTCTCTGCAACACGAATATCATCAAGAGAATCGATCTCGATCCACCCGCCTGCTATCTTGAGCGCCATGACACACTGACCTTCATGGATCAGTCCTTGAAGCATGTCAGTTATGAATGCGTTATCAAATTGGCGCGGCATACCCCACGGCTTTCCTCCGGCAGCGGATACGTTCTTGGCATTCATAAATGACTTCTTGAACGAGCAGATACCATTTGCATTGAACCTGATCAGGCCGACGTATCCGGCATGAACATCCGATAACATGTGCGCCTTCTGACCAATCACATGAATCCTTCCATCCTCACTTATGTTAAGAGCCTCCGCGTCCTTCAAAGGATCATCAAATCTCATCTTCCAATATTCTTCCCAATCGGTATCGACGACGACCGATATGTCATCGCCTGACGCCATCACCCGTCTTAGAATATCGTCGTTGTAGAGGATGTCGCCATACGAAACGATGATATCGCCACAAAGCTCTTCACTTGCGCACCACAAAGAAATAACCATGTTGGTCACAGCATGTCTCTCGTTTACATAGTATCGCACATCGGTCCTTGTGATCTTTTCCGCCTTGTATCCTTTGACAACCACAATGTCGTCTATGCCGCAGCGACGCATGGTCTCGATCTGCCAGTCAAGAACAGTCCGACCAGCAAGCGGCACCATACACTTGGGTATGTCGTCTGTCAGCGGGCGGAGCCTCTTCCCTTCGCCAGCAGCGAGAATAATAGCCTTCATCGATTACACTCCCTCCAGTAGTGTGTTCTGCGCAAATAGGCTTGTATCAATTTTGCATTTTTGTCCTTCGCATCACCGCCTCGCTCAGGATGCCACTGAACACCGGCAATTGGCAAATGCGGATGGTATAGCGCCTCGACAATATCATCGTCGGATCGCGCCATCAATCGAAGCGCCGGAGACAACTGGGACTCTCGTATGCCCTGATGGTGAAATGAATTGACCGTCATCTCCCTGCATTTAAGCATTTCCTCCGCTTGAGAATCGCAAACACATACGCGATGAGAAGCACGCGCATGAGCAACACATGCACCATTCATTTTTTGGATATCCCGGGTGATTGACCCCCCGAAATAACAATTAATGAACTGCAACCCCCTGCATATCCCCAGCACCGGGAGGCCACGCCGTATGGCGATATCGAGCAACCTCTTTTCAAGATGATCCCGCTGCGGCGCAGCATCTCGAATATCATCGTTGCTTTGCCCCGTGAAATCACCGCTGATATCGTTCCCTCCGGACAGAATAAGACCGACTAACGGCAATTCAGAAAAGTACGACTCGAGAAAAACGGTTGAGTTTGGAATGTAGATGAGTTTACACCCAAACGATTCAAAATACTCGGAGTAATCACAGCACAGCGCATCCATGACGCTGTGCTTGTTGATCATACTCTGAGAAATGGCGTAATACACGGCGGGCTAGAATTGTACCAACGGCTTGATAACACCCTTCTCGCAATCGAGCAAGACGCTCTTCGTTCTCGTCATAAGCTCGTATATAACATCTCCGCAGCCAATTGCCGCAGAAGTTCCAAACTCAGCGCAACGGATGGACATATGCGATGCCACTCCGCCATACTTGGTAATAATCCCCAACGGCTGCTTCATGAATATCCAATCGTATCCGGGATCGGCATTTTCCAGGAGCACGATCTTGTTCTTCAGCTCAGGGATAGCTGAACACTTGAGTTTACAGATATTGACCACCTCACCCTGAACAACGTTACGTGTTATAAAATTCGGCTTTGCGCCATAGGGGGGTACGCAATAGAAATCGTCCTCGGAAGATATGACCGGTGGAAGAATGACGGCACCATACCATTCTCTTTCTGTTCGGTGCCTCTCGATTGATTGCCCAATTATCATTTTGGCATACTCCGGATCACCGTGTTCAGGATTGCGGAACTTCATAAGCGTCGGCAAGTCGGCATGGCACAACTCTTCGCGGCCGAACCCGAGCATCTGCCCAGCCATCGTGATCAGTTCCAGCGCATCGCTCAAGCTTCTCGTAAACTCAAACTTGGCATATTCCCGGTTCTCAATAGAGGACCGTATGAAGTTTATGAGATAATGACCATCACCAGGCAAATGATGCGAACGCAGCAATTTTCCGATGTCGTTGATACAACTATGTGCAATAGAGAACCCGGGCTGCGTCCTTTTGACGGCAGGCAGAGAATCATGCCGACAGAACAGTTCAGGAGAGCGGTCATACCGTGGCGCGGTGATATCGTAGGTTCCGGCCCTCAAGTGGCCGTATCGCTGAAAGAAGGTCTCCTTATCCATTTTGCCATTCTGCATCTGGTAATAGTCGTCGTTCAGCTGTGACGCAACCGTGCGGATAGAATTCAGAAATTCATGATAGAATTGCTCGGAAATAACGCCCTGTTTCCTCATGCTGATGAGGAACGACTTGGCTATGAATGCAAGTCGCGCCTGCCGAGAAAACGGGAACGTCCCGAATCGCTTGCAGTTCTGAAGAATATTGTAAGCCGCGGACAACGCCTTCCATGGTGTCGCGTCATGCCGATCATAAGAACCCAGTAAAAGATCCCTTCTTCCCGCAAGATACCTTACCTGCTCCAAGTCCTGCATTGAGATAATATCAGAGTTCTTGAGAATTTCGTTGGTCAGATTGTAGAGTGCACGGCCTAGCTCACTGACCTCCGCCTCAGTAAATCCGTGTTCCAGCAGCACCTCAAGCTCATCTCGCGTGTTGAAATCGTAGCAGGTCCACAGAATCTCGAATTCAACCTTGTCCTGACAGGCCGGATTATCTCTCAGCTTATTGAGGTAAAAATTTACGATCTTCTCTCTCAACTCGGATGAAATATCAGCCGGCGTGAGTGAATTGAAGCTCGCCCGCGTGTCGATGAAAGGCTTTCTTGCAAAGGATACCATCAACTCCGCAGGATATACATCGTAGTAGCCAAGCGACGTCCTTGCCTGATGCCACACTTCATCCGTTACAATAAACCCGTATATCGAATAATCCAACGTGTTTGGCCTGCTGCCAATTATCTCCGCCGGATTCCAATCGGGCATATCACCCAAAACAGTCGTTTTACCACCGAGATGAGGCACCCTCCCAGACATACCTCTGAATTTGCCAACCATATCACCAATCAGGCGCCGAACAAAATCGTCATCGGGCAGTGTTATGCATTTATTTGCGGCGAGCGGCCTCACTTGAAAAATGACGACATCTCCCCTTCGAGTTACGGCAAATTCAATATCGAGAACCATTCCGGGGAACAACGATTCAATCTCCTTTACCGCCTGAATCAGCCCATACCATCTATGATCCGGTGTTATGTCCAAATAGTGTGATATATACACCGTACTGCCGGCAAAGCCGCCGGTGACCGTATCAGTCTTGCCGCTCGACTCATCATAGTTGACCACATAGTATGGCGCGTTTGTTTCAATCTGTCTGGTAAACACAACGCCGCTTATCCTGATGTTTTCGGTCTGGCTCTGCACGAGGATCTGATCATCCCCGGAAGACGTTCGATTATCCTTCGTATACGACTCGACAACCGCG
>Ga0351877_1094_pt2 | contig 26042 bp, 25 predicted proteins | sample BONcelFGM3001D13_FD_206775 | JGI IMG/M metagenome (GOLD analysis project Ga0351877, IMG submission 206775) | Enriched cells from coal bed in the Powder River Basin, Montana, United States - BONCAT cells FGM rep3 HSBNCT.FGM.300.1.D13 ...
GATGACGGCGGAGACCCCCGTGACTGGCGGCTGTTCGCCGTTGCGGACTTTTTCGAGGAACTTGAGCCCGTCGCCGACCCCTTCCATCTCTTCGCCGGGTACGCGAAGCGCCGTTGTTTTGGCATGGCCGCAGGCGAGATAGACGGCGCCGTAGGAGGTCTCGAGGTCCTTCAGGAAATCGGCCGTGACGGCCTGCCCGTGTGGATCCTCACGCCCTGCGCCTCGATCTGGGCGATTTCCCTCCGCAGGGCGACAAGGGGCAGCCGGTAGAGCGGAATCCCCCAGCGCAGGATGCCTCCGGCCTCGGCGGACGCCTCGAAGACGTCGCAGGTGTAGCCCAGCTGCGTGAGAAACCACGCTGCCGCCAGTCCCGAAGGGCCTGCCCCGGCGATGGCCACTTTTTCAGGGCGCGAGGGGAGCCGTTCCAGCAGCGGTTTGAGATCGTCGCGCTCCGCCGTGTCGGCCAGGAAGCGCTCGATCGAATGGATGGCGATGGGGTCGTCGAATTCCCTGCGGTTGCAGGCGCCTTCGCAGGGGTGGAAACACACCCTGCCGCAGACACCCGGGAAGGGGTTTTCCCGGAGGATGGTCTCCCATGCCTCCTTGAAGAGCCCCTGGGCGGCGAGCATTTCGATCCGGCCGATGTCTTCGCCGGCGGGGCAGGCTGTGCCGCAGGGCGCCGTCTTTTCCTCGTAGCGGGGACGCAGGTAACGCCAGGAGCCCGTCTTGTTGATTTCCGTCGATTGGGTCGAGCGGGGCATGATGTGAATGGGATTCTCTGCCTTCACCTGTGCTTGAGATTTCTGTGGCATCAAGCTCACCTTGATGAGTGTTATGGATCGGGTTGTCTCCCCCTGGGGAGCTCCAGGGCTCCGCTAGGCGGCGGATTTTGCGGGCTCCACAAACCGGACGGCCTCGTAGGCCTCCCTGGCGGCTGCCACATTTCGCTCGGCATCGCCCGGCACTTCATCGCGGATGGCGGCAAGGACGTCGTCCAGGGGAGGCATCCCGAGGACGCGGGCCACAGCCCCCATCATGGAGGTGTTGACGATGGGGTGGGTGCGGCTCCCGATCTGGTTATTCTGGGCGATGCGGCTGGCATCGACGCAGGCGAGGCGAAATTTCGAGAAGGCCTCTAGATTCGGGGGGGCTGCCGGGCTGTTGATGAGGATCGTCCCGCCATCCTTCATTCCCCGTGTGACGTCGATGCTCACCATGAGCGTCGGGTCCAGGACGACCACATGGTCGGGGGTGTAGACGTTGGTCCTCAGGAGGATTTTCGACTTGTCGAGGCGAAGGTATGCCTCCACCGGGGCGCCGCGCCTCTCCACCCCGAAGAAGGGGAAGCTCTGGACCTGGAAGCCGGCACGGAAGAACGCCTTGGACATCAAGATGGTTGCGACAACGGTCCCCTGACCGCCACGGCCATGGAAGCGTATTTCCTGCATGGCTGCCTCCCTGAAAAGAGGGAAGTTAGGAAGCTCTGAAGACCGGAGTGGATTTTCTATTCATTTCTTCTTTATCCGTTCTTTCTCACTTCCGCTCTTCCGATCCTTCGATCTTCGCAAACGTGATCCCTGAAGAAAAACTCAATGGCTTCCACGGGATACGCCGCGTGTCACCCGTCAATCACGCCTGTTCCAGACGACAACGATGACTTTTGCCGGTTTCGGTTCTAGGGACCGGAAACTGTGGTTCATCTCCGACTCGAAGTACAGGGAATCCCCGGCAAAGAGCACCTCGACCCGGTCGTCGGTTCGGAATTCGAGCTTCCCGTCGAGCACGAAGTGGAATTCCTCGCCCTCGTGGCTCATGAAGACCATGTCGCCCGTCTCCATGGGCTGAAACTCGACCAGGAAGGGTTCCATGTGCTTTTTCGGGTTCTTGGGCTCGAGGGACTCGTAGACGTAGTCCACCTCACCCTCGCGGTGGTGGGGACGCCGCTTGACCTTCACGCGCTCCCCGCTGCGGGTCACCGAGAGCCTCTCCATCTCCACCTCGTCCTCGAAGAAGAAGGCCATGCTCACGTCGAGGGCCTTCGAGAGGCGAAGGAGCGTTCCCAGCGGCGGGATGGTCTCGTCGCTCTCGATCCCGGCCAGGACCGGCTTGGCAAGCCCCGTCTTGGTGGCCATGTCCTCCAGGGTGAGCTGCTTTTTCTGGCGGCAGTCGCGGATGCGGGCCCCGATCTTGATTCTCTCGTCGCCCTGGGGGGAATCGGATTTCTTCTTTGTCATGGTGTACCTCCGTTAGGGTCCGGAAGGGTGTCGGGGTTGGGGAATCCGTGACAAATGTAGACCAATCGAATATCCCTGTAAAGGGCAAAATTGTATGCAATTTGTGTTTGACTTCGGGCGCGCAAAGGAATAGAAAATAATGCATTACGGGTACGAGGAGGAGATTCATGCCCGGTCCATCCCGGACGTCCCGGGATCGTTTTAGCGGTCATCCTTGATACATTCCTATCATTTGAAGGAGGGGGATTATGGTAGCAACAACCACAGTCATCATCATCATCGGTTTTATCATCTACATGGGGCTGTACTGGACGTACGGCAAAAAGATCGAAAAGGACGTCGTCAAGGCCGACGACAAGAACGCGCCGCCCTCGCAGCGCCTCTACGACGGCGTGGACTACGTCCCGGCCCACAAGGCGGTCCTCTTCGGTCACCACTTCTCGTCCATCGCGGGCGCAGGGCCGCTGGTCGGGCCTGCCATGGCAATGGTCTGGGGCTGGCTCCCGGGGCTTCTCTGGGTCTGGTTCGGAAACGTGCTCATCGGCTCCATCCACGACTACCTGGCTCTCATGGCCTCGGTCCGCTACGACGCCAAGTCGGTGCAGTTCGTGGCCACGGACCTCATCTCGAAGCGAACGGGAAAGTCTTTCTACTGGATCGTCTTCTTCCTGCTGATCCTTGTCGTGGCGGCCTTCGCAAACGTCATCGGTTCCATGTTCGCAAGGACCCCGTCGATCGGGTCGGCCTCGATCTTCATGACCTTCGCCGCCATCGTCCTGGGGGTCCTGATCTACCGGCTGAAAATGAACCTGACGGTGGCCACGATCATCGGGATCGTCCTGATGATCATCGCCATCTGGCTGGGGCCCCAGTTCCCGCTGCCCATGAGCTACGAGACGTGGATGGTCATCCAGTTCGTCTACATCATCATCGCGGCATCCATCCCGGTGAACCTCCTGCTGCAGCCGCGGGATTACCTGAACTCGTTTTTGCTCTACTTCGGCATCGCCATCGGCTTTATCGCCGCCATAGTGACCTTCAAGGGGATGGAGGCGCCGGCGTTCTCGGCCTTCGCGCCGGTCCTGCTGGGCGGCCAGCCCACGCCCTTCTGGCCCGCGATCCCTCTGGTCATCGCCTGCGGGTCCCTCTCGGGCTTCCACTCCCTAGTGGCCTCGGGGACGTCGTCCAAGCAGCTCCAGAAGGAATCCGACGCCCTCTTCGTGGGCTACGGCGGCATGTTCACCGAGGGGTTCCTCTCGACGGTCATCATCGTGGCCATCGGAGGCTTCGGCATGACGGTCATGCAGACCCAGGCCGCCGCGGCGAACTACACCATGACCCTCGATGCGGGCAACTGGGCCACGACCTATGCGAAGACGACGGGGGCCCTGAAGCTCGCGCCCCCCAGCATGATCGTCGAGGCCTTCGGCGTCATGGTGGCCTCGACCTTCCTCTCCTTCATCCCCACGGCCATCGTGAAGGTCATCGCGGGGCTCTGGATCTCGGCCTTCGCGCTCACGACCCTCGACACGACGAACCGCCTGGCCCGTTACTGCATCGTGGAGATGCTCGAGCCCGTCCAGGACAAGCTGGGAGGCTTCTACAACATCATCACGAACCGCTGGGTCGCTTCCTTCATCCCCGCGTTCCTGGGCATCTACCTGGCCTGGACCGGCCAGTTCAACATCCTCTGGCCCTCCTTCAGCGCGGCAAACCAGCTCATCGCATCGATTGCCCTCATGACGGGTGCGGCCTTCGTGTCGAAGAAGCTGAAGTCCAAGTTCGCCATCGTGGCGATCATTCCCGCCTGGTTCCTGTGGTTCACGGTGACCTGCGCCATCGTCTGGTTCATGTGGATCGTCATGCCGGGCACCATCGCCAAGACGCCGGGGATGGGCTGGACCGTGCAGACCATCATGGCGATCATGCTCGTCCTCAACATCCTCTTCATTATCGACTTCGTGAAGTCGAGCAGGAAGAAGGAGTAAATCCCCGGGACTTTACTTGAGAGGGGAAATGATGTAACGTGACATCCCCCTCGCACCCCAGGCGGGGTGCGGGGGGGATTTTCAATTCCGGCACAAGGAGCAACCGATTCAGGCATGCCGCCTTCCATCCTCGAGCATCTCAGGCATTTCATGCAGGGATTCGGGCAGGGCCAGCGTGACAAGGTCCTCAGCCTGACATGCATGGAGCAGCAGGAGCTGGAAAACGTCTTTGCCCTGCTTTTGCTGGGGTCCTTCGTCGGGTTTCCGGCCCCGCCGACCTTCCTGGCCGTGGAGCTTTTGCCCTTCATGGAGCGCGAGATGCAGGTGCTCGGGCAGAGGGCCGCGGACGCATGCGCCATGCTGGGCCAGATGGTGGGGACGCTGGGGGTGGATTGATGAAGATCCTCTTCTACACCGGCAAGGGCGGCGTCGGCAAATCGACGATGGCCGCCTCGGCGGCCTGGCAGCTCTCGCAGAAGAGCCGCGTCCTCATCGTGTCGCTCGACCCGGCGCACAACCTGGGCGACATCTTCTGCGTGAGACTCAACGGGCGCGAAAAGCGCATGAACGACAGGCTGCTCCTCCGCGAGGTCGATCTGCACAAGCTATCCCGGGATTACCTGGAGCGCGAGATCGGCGTGCTCACCCGGACCTACAGCTACCTGCAGGCGCTCAACCTCGACCGTTATTTCTCGGTTCTCAAGTACTCGCCGGGGATCGAGGAGTACGCCCTGCTCACCAGCATCGAGGAGACGATCCGTCGGGAGAAAGACTTCGATTTCATCATCTTCGATACTCCGCCCACGGGTCTGACGCTTCGATTCCTGGCCCTGCCGCAGATCACCATCACCTGGATCGATCGCCTCGCCCAGATCCGCCGGCAGATCCTGGACAAGCGACACACCATCCAGAAGATCCGGGGGCCTGCGAGCGAGGAGGAGAAGAAACAGGAAGTCAAGCTGGCCTTCGATGAAAAGGACGATGCAGTGCTCAAGCGGCTCATGTCCCTGAAGCAGAACTACGAGTCCCTCACGGGGATCCTGCAGGGCCCCGACTGCGGCGTCGTCCTCGTCTTCAACCCCGACATGCTTTCCCTGCGGGAGTCCGAGAGGCTCGTGGAGGGCCTGAGGGACATCAACCTGCCGCTGCGGCTTCTCATCCAGAACAAGGTCACGGAGGAGAACCGCTCCATCGCCGGCCAGGTGGTCGCCGAACTGCGGAAAATGGTCGGCGATATCCCGCTGCTGCAGGTGGCCCTCTCCGCCCAGCTTGCCTGCGGTCTGGATTCGAAACTCTACGACATCCCGGAGGACCTTATGGCGCCCCTGGACTGGAGACGTTGAACATGTTCGAGCACGATTATCTCGTATCGGAGCCCCTGTTCTGGCTCTTTATCGCCGCTACGGCGGTCCTGGTCTGGGGTTACTACTGGGGCGAGAGGGAGAACAAGCGCATCTATCGGTCGGCCTTCAACGGCCTCGTCGATGTCATCAAGCCCCTCGACCAGACCTTCACGAACATCGGCGGACTGATCGGGTATCACGGCAATTTCGTCACCCGGAAGGATTCCCCCATCGAGAAGGTGGAGGCGACGATCACCTTCCTGGCCCGGCAGTCGCTCCTGTACCTGCCCGTTTCGATCCTGATCCGCAAGCACGACCGGCTATTTGTCACCCTGCACCTGCGTCAGTCGCCGAAGGAGGAGGGGCACCTCATCGAGGAGCGATACTCCCGATACCGGCACGCACGGATCACCAACGAGGCGCGGCTCAAGCGGGAGACACTCCGGTGGGGCGCTTACAACTACCTTGTGTACTACGAGGGCAACCGGATGCGGGACCAGCTGAGGAAGTTCACGGCGAGCCTTGCCGATCCGGGCATCCTTCGCCACATTGCCGTCGTTCCCGACCAGAAGAAGTGCTTCGTCTTCATGATCCCGAAGAAAGGGATGGTGAAACCCTGTTTCGAGCCCGTCTACCGCTGGATCCCCACGCTCATCCCCGAGAAAAAGTGAAGCGCCCCGCCACAGGGCCCGGACCATTCCGAGCATCGAAGTGCCACTGAAAAAAAGAAGGGATTGTTTTTCCCGCACGGGCATCTTAAAATAAGAGATAAGTCAGTGTGAGTGTTTTTCTCCTTGGGGAATGACGGTCAACAGAAAAAGGAGGTTGAACCATGGCCAGGACGGAGATGAGCATATTCGATTTCGCCATGAGGGCGGAAAAAGACGGCATCGGTTTCTACACGAAGGCAGCGAAAAAATTCAACGACAGGGAATTGAGGGATCTCTTCATGAAGCTTGCGAAAGAGGAGGCAAAGCACCTGGAGACCTTCATCGGGATCAAGGCAAAGGCGGAAAAGAAAGGCGCCGACCAGTGCTTCCGCTCGGAGGCCGTCAGCGATTATCTCGACACGATCATCCGTGAGGGGCTCTTCCCGAAGGGCGACAGCATGGTGAAGCGGCTCGAGAAGGTGAACGACGTCGGAGGGGCCTGCGCCATTGCCATGGAGGCGGAGAAGAACGCCATCCTTCTCTACTCGGAGCTGGCGAATCTCTCGAAGGACAAGGAGCAGAAGAAGATCTTCGAGGACATCACCAAGGAAGAGCGTTCCCACATCACCATGGTAGGGTCCGCGAGGGCCGATTACGACCCGGCCTACGCGGCCATGAAATTCGGAAGGTTCTTCTGAGGCGAGGCGATGCAGGGCTCTCTCTTCCGGGGCGGGCTCATCTGTGAAGAAGACTTTGTCAGGCAAAGGAGGCCTTGATATGGCGAATGCGGAGATCAGCGTGATTGACTTTGCCGTGCGCCAGGAAGAATACGGGGCGAGTTTCTACGTGAAAGCGGCGGAAAAGTTCAAGGGCACCGAGCTTGCCGGGCTCTTCGTGAAACTGGCCAAGGAAGAGGCGAAACACCTCCAGGAGTTGATCGACCTCCAGGCTTCCGCCATGCGGAAAGGGGTCGACGAATGCTTCCGGGCCGTGGAAATCGACGACTACCTGGATGCCGTTCTCCGGGAAGGGATCCTGCCGAAGGGCGAAAAAGCGGCGGAGCGTCTCGAGCAGATCAAGACGGTGGAGGACGCCTGCCGCATTGCCATGCAGGCGGAAAAGAACGCCATCCTTCTCTACACGGAACTGGCAAAGCGATCGAAAGACAGGGAGCAGAAAAAAATCCTCGAAAGGATGATCCGGGAAGAAAAGACGCACATGGCGAAGATTGCGGGAATGAGGGCCGATATCGACCCGATCTATGCGGCGGAGCGATTCGGCAAGCTCTGCTGAGTGGGCAAGACCGCTTCGCTTCGTCTTGAACGGAGTGTCCCCGCTGCCCGACCGGCTGTCAGATCGGGCTGCGGGGATTTCTGCGTCAGACGAACTCGACTTCGAGATCGGGGAATTCGAGGTTGAACTCGACGGCAAGATTGCGAATGATGTTGTCGGCGACGAGTTTCGCAATGAAAACGCAGGTTTTGCAGTCCGGCATGTGGCTCTGGAAGTCCGTGAAGACATAAAGTGTTTTTTGGGCCTCGCTGAAGCGCACCCTCTTGATCAGCCCGAGATGCGAGACGGGAAGCCCGCTCTCGGGGTCTTTGACCCGATCGATAACGGCATCGATTTTCTTGATCATTTCAGGGTTCACGGGGTATTGCCTCCTTGGGAAGAGTGATTATACTATAGCAAAAAGGGGCGCGAATGTGCTATGGGAAAAACCCATTGGCACAGATCATGAATGATCGAGATATCCATGGTCGTGATCCATTGATACAAGATCAGGGGGACAGTAAGGTGGCGAAGGTTCAAGCCGTTACCGCAAAAGACCTGAAACAGATCAAGGCACTTCTCCAGTCCAAGATCAACGAGTTGATGGCTGAGGCCGGCAAAACCGTCATCGACATGGCAGGTAAGGAAGAGAAGCTGCCGGATCTCAACGACAGGGCGTCCCAGGAATCGGAGCTCAACCTCGAGATCCGCATGCGTGAGCGCGAGCGGAAACTCATCGTGAAGATGAGGGAGACGATCGAGCGCATCGATGCGGGGGATTACGGGATCTGCGAGGAATGCGGCGAGCCCATAGGAGTCAAGCGCCTGATGGCGAGGCCCGTTACCACGTACTGCATCGAGTGCAAGACCCGGGAGGAGAAACTCCAGAAACTCCAGGGAAGGACACCGGAGCTCGCTCCCGCCTTCTTTGGGGACTGAAGACAAGGGTATCGGGTTTAGGGGATAGGGTATAGGGTTCAAGAGAAAGACGAGAGAATATAAAAAAAGGATCGAGGAGCAACTCCTCGGTCCTTTATATTTTTTGTTTTTCCCGATACCCTAGACCCGATCCCCGTTACCCGAATCCGGTATTTTCCCCTCCAGCAGCGTCTCGATCTCGTCGTCAATCCGCTCGCCGAGGGCCTTGATTTCCTCCGCATCGGAAGAAAGAAAGCGCAGCAGATCGGATCGGTCCAGCCGGCCGGCAATCTGGATGAATAAGGGGCAGATGCCCAGGATCATGGCTGCAGCCACGCGATCCGTCCATGCTTTCCCGGAGGAAAGGGGCGTGATTCCACCGCCGAAAAGCCGGTAGGTCCGGGAGTCGATCCCGGGAGCCGACGGGTAGTCCTCCTCGTCGATATGCACCCCTGAGACGGCGAGAGACTCAATAACATTCATGGCTTCCCGGAGCGGGCGATCCTCGCGAAGAGCATTGCCGACAGCACAAGGATCTAGCCCGAGTTCATGACATCTCTTCAAAAGGGGAAGGGCATCGTCGGACTTGCAAGAAAGTGCGGCCCAGCCGCTGTGATCCATCAGCAGGAGTCCGTCTTTTTCCGTATCGGCCCCGGGCTTTTTGAAGCCTGCGTATGTCATGCAGGGGCAGGGGCAGTGATAGCAGGCTCTGTTGCGCCCGAGACTTCCCCGCAGTACTTTTGCCGCTTCACCCCCGTCTTCGAGTTTCCTCACAACAGGGATGAACCCCTTGCTCGCAAGAGCCCCCGAGTCGCGAAGCAGCTTTTCCGTCGCCTTGGACAGGGCCGGGTGATCCTCGCGGAAGGGGAGACCCTCGATGCCGCTGAAAAGGACGGCCTTGAGGTTTTTCGCCGCCATCCGGGCGGCAAGTCCGACCTTGTCAAAGCTCCCGTGGCTGCCGATGGAGGCCGAGGCGAAAGGCGAGCTTCGGTCCGCCGCAGGGCCCGTAACGATGGAAGACCGGAAACCGGGGTTACTTCGCCTCAGCAACTGCAGCAACTCGGGGACAGGCTTTTCCCGTGAATCCGCGAGCGGGTGGACATGGACTTGACCACGGGTTGCAGAAACGGCGCAGGGCTCTTTTGCGGCACCCCGGATGATCAGGTAGTCCACACCGGAGAATTTCATCTCGGGGCCGCAGCGCAGCATGAAGGGCACATGGCACAGGTGGTCATAAACGGGGGAACGGAACGTGCCGACGAGAAGGGCCGAGGCCGGGGCGAAGCTTCCCGTAAGCGGCCCTGTGCCCAGGACGAGGCTGTCGCTTTCGTACTCGGACAGCAGCCAGGCGTTCATCGCAGCGCCGCCGACGTGGCTCCGGAGAGCATCCCGGGACAGATCGACCGTATAGGCCGACTGAGTCGTCAGGTCGACAACGCCGATCTTCCCGTTGTAGAAAGGGCGATAGAGGCTCATGTGTTTGCCTCCCCCGGTGTTGCTTTCTGCCAGCGGAAACGGACCTTCGCCGCGCTGTAGGGGCAGCGGTCCACGCAGCGCAGGCACATGATGCACTCCGTCATGGGGATCTTCGGGGAGACGCCTTCACGAAGCTGATCGGCGTCGATGATCCCCACGGGGCAGACCTCGGCGCACTGGATACAGGAGAATTTCTTGCATTTGCGGGCCCCGATGACGACCTTGAGGAGCCGAAGCAGCGAGGCAATGCCCAGAGTGGCCCCCACGGGACAGAGGTAGCGGCACCAGGACCGGCGCTCGGCCAGCTCCGTTGCGGCCAGGACCGGTACGATGGCCAGCTCGGCACTCTGCATGACGGACTGAACGCCATAAGAGCGGCACAGCGTCCCGATCGGGCAGACCGTGCAGAAAGCCTGGTAACCCAGCAGGGCACTGCTTCCGACGGCGCCGCCCAGGATGCCGTACTTCGCCATCCGGCTCTTGAGGAAATTCGGCCAGCCGAGCTTCTTCGGGGTGACCTTGTCCACCAGGTCCAGCACGAACCCGAAGGGGCAGACCCAGCCGCAGAAGACCCTGCCGAAGAGGACCGTGAGGATGAGCAGGGCCAGGGCCGACGAGGCGCCCACGAGGATGAGCGTCCCCGACGAGGCGATGTTCTGCAGCGTTCCCGTCGGGCAGGAGAGCTCCACCGTCCCCGCCCGGAAATAACAAAAGGTTCCCACGACGAGGATGACGAGGAAAAGAAACGACAGGGCCTGGACCATCCAGCGGGCAGCCTTGATCCATCGCAGGGCCTTGCCGCGCGTATCGGTGAGGGCATTCTCCGGGCAGTGTTTCACGCACAGAGGGTCGCCCTCGCAGAGGTCGCACTTGTGGATCTCCTGGCTTCCCGGGTCTTTGAGCGGCGCCGCCTCCGGGCATGCCATGGTGCACAGACCGCAATCGGTGCAGAACAGGTCGTTGATCCGGACGATTCCGTCATCGCCCTTTTCGATGGCCCGCGTGGGGCAGGCCTCGAGGCACAGCGGTCTGCGGCAGTGCTGGCAGAGGACGGCGAAGTTTTTCCCGAGTTTCTCGTCGGTGAGGACCCGGACGCTGGCGGATGCCGGGGCGACCTTCGCGACGTTTCGCGTCGAGCAGATCATCTCGCAGGTCCCGCAGCCGGTGCACTTCGCGGGGTCGAAGAGGATAACCTTGTTCCGCCGCGGCATGAACCAGTCGGAGAACTTCCTTTTTTCCGGGGCGCGGGGCCGCAGATCTTCGAGTCTGAGCTGGGGTTCTGGTTGTCTGGATGCTTCCATGCTTTTGGTCTGTCCGGTCTATTCCGTCTATTCCGTCTATCCGGTCTGTTCCGTCTGTCCCGTCCAAATCCCCCTTTCGTCCCCCTTTATAAAAGGGGGAAAGAGGGGGATTTTTCATGCGTTGCGAAGCAGGTAGATCTCCCGCCTGCAGGACGGGCACGTTTCGAGGGCCTTGAGGACGTTAGCCGGCTCCGCCTTGAGCCTGCCGAAGACGAAGTCCTCGACGGGCACGGCAAGGAAGTAACGGCCGCAGGAGCCGCACTGCTTGGCGTCCGTGACGAGGTTTTCCTCGATGGCCGCCTCGCGGAGCTTGCGGATCAGGTCCCGGCAACTCACCCCCTGGGGGCATGCATCGGTGCCGCTGTTGCACTCCGTGCAGTACCAGATGCTTTTGTCCTCGACGATGTTGTCGCCGATGAGAGTCTTTTTGATGATGCCCCGGGGGGACATCTCGATGCCGAAATTCACATACATCTCCGCCATGGGGCAGGCGGCGACACAACGGCCGCACTCGACGCAGCCCGAAGCCCCGGAGAATTTCTTGGCTTCCTCGATCTTATCGTGCCTTTGCTTCATGGTCCTTTTCCATTTTGACGGCGCAGACCTTGTACTCGGGCGTCTTGCAGGCCGGGTCGAGCACGGGGTTGGTGAGCATGTTGGCCCTCGCCTCGGTGAAGTGGAAGGGCGCAAAGATGCTCCCCTTGACCACGCGATCCGTGATCCGGGCCGTCGTGACGATGCTCCCCCGCCGGGAGGTGACCCGGATCCAGTCGCCGGGGCCGACGCCCAGCACACTTGCGTCGTCGGGGTGGATCTCCACGTAGGGGTCTTCGATCTCCCGGTTGAGGAATGGCGAGCGCCGCGTCATCGTCCCCGTGTGGTAGTGTGCGAATACGCGCCCCGTATTGAGGTAGTATGGATATTCCGCGTCGGGCTTTTCCATGGGCGGCGTGTAGTCGGGGATCACGAACCGGCCGAGCCCGCGGGTGAACTTCTCGCCGTGGAGAAAGCGCGTCCCCGGATGGTTCTCGTCTGGGCAGGGCCACTGAATGCCGGCGCGCTCCAGGCGGTCGAAAGAGATCCCTGCGTAAGCCGGAACGAGGCCTGCGTACTCCGACATGACATCGGCAGGCGAGTTGTAGTCGAAGGCAAGTCCCAGGGCCTTGGCCATCAGGCAGAGGATTTCGAAGTCGCCCCTGGCATTGCCGGGCGGGTCGACGGCCTTGTGCAGCAGCTGAAAGCGACGCTCCGTGTTCGTGTAGGTCCCCGTCTTTTCGGCAAAGCAGGCGCCGGGCAGCACGAGGTGGGCGAACTTCGCCGTTTCCGTGAGGAAGATATCCTGGACGATGAGGAAGTCGAGCCTCTGGAGGGCCTCCATGACGTGGTTCACGTCGGGGTCGCTCACACAGGGGTTCTCGGCCATGATGTAGAGGGCGCGGATGTCCTTGCCCGCGGCGTTGATCAGTTCCGTCACCGTGCGTCCCGGCTTGTCGGAGAGATCCGCCTTCCAGGCCTTCTGGAATTTCTCCCGGATGGCCGGGTCGGCCACGGCCTGGTAGCCGGGGTAGAGATTCGGCAGGGCCCCCATGTCGCAGGCGCCCTGGACGTTGTTCTGGCCTCGAAGCGGATAAATTCCCGAGAAAGGCTTTCCCACGTGGCCGCAGAGCATGGCCAGGTCGCAGACGGCGATCACGTTCGCGGCCCCGCAGGCATGCTGCGTGATGCCCATGCAGTAGACGATTGCGGCGTTTTCGGCCCTCGCGTAGGTCTCGGCCACCTCGCGGATGACCGCCTCGTCGATCCCCGTTTCCCTGGCCGTTTTCTCGACGGGCCATGCCTGCAGGAAGGTCTCGAGGGCCTCGAAGTTCTCCATTCTCTTCTCGATGAAGTCGGCCTTGTGGAGCCCCTTGTCGACGATGTGGCGCATCATTCCGGCCAGCAGCGGGATGTCCGTTCCCGGGTTGAGCCTGAGGAGCTTGTGGGCGTTTCTCGCCACCGGCGTTTCCCGCGGGTCGATGACGATCATCTTCGCCCCCCGGTCGAGAGCCTTGTACACCTCGCCCATGAGGACGGGATGGCTCTCGGCGGCATTCGAGCCGATGAAGAGGATGCAGTCGGCGCCGGCGAGATCCGAGATCGAGTTGGTCATGGCGCCGCTGCCCAGCGTCTGGAGCATGCCCACCGTGGTGGCGGCGTGGCAGAGCCTCGCGCAGTGGTCCACGTTGTTGGTCTTGAAGGCCGCCCGGATGAGCTTCTGGAAGAGGTAGTTCTCCTCGTTGGTGCACTTGGCCGACGAGAGGCCGCCCACGCTGTCGGGGCCGTATTTCGCGACGGTATCCTTGAGTTTCTGCGCGGCCAGCGCGATGGCCTCCTCCCAGGAGATTTCCTCGAAGCGGTCGCCTCTGCGCAAAAGCGGCGCCGTGAGGCGCTCGGGGTGATGGACGAATTCGTGGGCAACCCAGCCCTTCACGCAGAGCGACCCGCGGCTGACGGGATTTTCCCGGTCGGGGTAGGTGGCCGCGGCGCGGCCCTCCTCCACCTTCAGGACGAGCCCGCAGCCCGTGCCGCAGTAAGGGCAGATGGTCCGGATAAACTCGGGGTTCATGGCTTTTTCCCCATGCTGTCGACCCAGTCGGGCACGGCCTGCCCGGAACGGGGTTCCTTTGCAAAATCAAAGAGGACGGGGGACTTGCGGTTCGCGTCGAGCCCCGCCTCGTAGTTGTAGTCTTTCCTCAGGGCTTCCCGCATGGCAAGCTGGAGCGTCATGAGAGGGATGCCTACCGGGCAGGACTCCTGGCAGGCCCCGCAGGCCACACAGGTGTCGCTCAGGTGGAAGGCGCGGATGAGATGAAAGGAGACCATCTCCGCCGGGACAACACCACGCTCGACCCAGACGTCGTCCTCGAGCTTGCAGGGCACGCAGACGCAGATGGGGCAGGAATTGCGGCAACCGTAGCACTTGATGCAGCGCTTGAGCTGGGCGGCCCACATTTCCATCCGTTTGCCCGCATCGCCCTCCAGGTAAGCCTTCACCCGCTCGTCGGCCAGGGGGTCGACGCCCTCCACGGCGCTCCCTGCGTCGAGTTTCTGCGGGTACGGACGGCTGCAGAGGCAGGTCTTTGCCTGGTTGCCGTCGCAGGCATAGCCGACGGTAAGAAGCCGCTCGCGGTCGATCTGGCTGCGCTTCGTCAGCTCCACAATGGCCCGCTCGTCGCAGCCCCGGACGACGACGGCCAGACGGTAGTTCTGAGGTTTTTCACGCAGGATCGACCGCGCCATCTTGGCGAACAGCCACTTGGGCTCCAGGACGAGGACGTCGAGCTCCGAGGGCGCCGTGAAGACGTGGGGGTGGATCACATCCCAGAGGCCCTTCTTCAGCCCCAGCACGCCGTCGGCTTCCTTCTTCTCGAGGATTTCTTTTGCTTTCTGTTTTACCTGTTCCAGCATCTGTTTCTTCTGCTTTGTCTTTTCACTAGTCACTAGCCACTAATCACTGGCCACTGTAGTCATCCAGGAAGCCATCGAGGGCAGGCCCTCCAGGTGCTTGTGAAAGTCCACAATCATTTCGGCGTACTGGTGCGACTCGTGGGCCGTGCCGAAGCCCAGGAGCAGGCGCTTGCCGCCGATGCCCGTCGTGTCGAGGAGCGTCTTGAGAAGCTCCAGGCGCTTGAGGGCAGGGTGGTTGGCGTCATTGAAGCGGCACCCGCCGACGTGGCAGCCCAGGACGGCCACACCCGTCGCGCCGCTGGCGAAGGCGCGGATCACCGCGTCGGGCTCCACGTAGCCCGCGCAATCAACCGGGATGACCCGATACGATGCGGGCAGTTCGATGCGTTTTCGCCCGGCGCCGTCGGCCCCGATGAGGCCGCACCAACGGCAGGCAAAGACGAGGATTTTCACGTTTCCTCTTTCGGCGGACATGTCAGCGCACCTCCCGAAAGGCTCGCCGGATCATTTCGCCCACGGCCCGGTAGTTCTGCTCGGGCAGCTGCATGGCCCCGTTCGGGCAGACGGAAACGCAGCCGCCGCAGGCCTTGCAGCGTACCTTGATGACGCGGCTTACGGATCGGTTGCCCGTCCTCTGCAGCCGGCAGGCCCCGTAAGGGCAGACGGCGACACAGTTGCCGCAACCCGTGCAGGCGGCGGCGTCGGCGATTGCGTGTCCGAGCTTTCCGCCCGGTACGCGGCTCATCGTGAGGGCCGACACGGTTTCCTGCCCCAGGAAGGTGGCCGCCTTGACGGCCGCCGCTTCTCCCTGGGCGATGGCCTGGTCCGAAGAGACGGGCCAACGGGCCGTCCCGCTGATGAAGATGCCGTCGTTTCTCGTCTCCACGGGGTGGATCGGGTAGACCTCGGCATAGAATCCGTATTTGTCCACGGGGATGTTCAACATCCGGGCGAGCGCCGCTGCGTCGGGATCCGGGATGAAGGGCGTGCTCAGGACGAGAAGATCGGTCTCGATAGAACGGTTGACGCCGCTGATCGTGTCGAAGACATCGACGCCGCTCACCTGATCTGGCCCGCGCACCTCCGGGGGACGGTCCGCGTCGAAGCGGATGAACTGTACGCCCTTCTGCAGGGCCCTGCGGTAATAAGCCTCGAGCACGCTTCCCGGGGTCATGATGTCCCGGTGCAGCACATAAGCCTTTGCCCCGGGGTTCTCGTCCATGACCCGCATTGCATTTTTGAGCGAAAGGGGGCAGCAGATCGTCGAGCAGTAGGGCCGCTCGGCGTTTCTGGCGCCGACGCACTGGACGAATACGGCCGCTTTGCAGCTCGCAGCCCCTGTGGCAAACCGCCTCTCCATCTCCATCTGGGTGATGACGTTTTTGACCTTGCCGTACCCGAACTGACCCTGCGGGAATAGGATCCGTGCCCCCGTGGCGAGCACGACGGCACCCACGCGAAGGACGGTGTTGCCTTCGGGGCCTGCAAGGCTGATCTTGAAATCGCCGGCATACCCCTTGACGGCGGAAACCTTCGTCTTTGCGTAAAACCGTATCAGGGGATTCCTGCCTGCCTCTTCGACGAGGAAACAAATCTTTTCCGGTCCCGGCTCGTCGGCGGGATAGGTCCTGGTGACCATGTTGAGAATGCCGCCCGGCGCCGATCCGCGGTCGACCAGGTGGGTCTTGAACCCGAGACGGGCCAGGCCGGCGGCGGCCGAGAGGCCGGCAGGACCTGCGCCGATCACCAGGGCTTCCTGCTGCACCCGGAGGTTGACGTCTTTCGAGTCCCCCATGTTTTGCAGCAGGGCGATCTCCATGTCGAGCTGGTTTGCCGCCCTGCGCGTGGCCCCTTGGGCGTCCTTGCCGTGCACCCAGGCGCAGCCTTCCCGCAGGTCCACCGTGCGCACCGTCCGCACATCGGTCCCCTCTTTTGCGAGGCCGATCTTCACGAACTCCATTTTCCCGAAGGGCGAGCAGGCGCCGATGAGGACCTTGCCGGTCCCGCGCTCGCGGATCAGCGAATGGGCTTTGGCCGCGTCACCGGGCAGGCACAGGGATTCCACGATCGTGACGGAATCCACGGCAGAGTCGTTCTCAATCCTTTTTTTTAAGGAAAGGAGGTCGACGACCTTTCCGATCTCGCCGAAGCAGTTGCAGAGGATGACGCTTATTTTTGCCATTTCAGTTCTTGTCCGTAATCGATCTGAGCGCGGCCGACGACGCCTGGATCGCCGACTCCGTCACGTCCGCCGGCTCCATGACAAATCCGCAGGACGTGGCCGTTCGTTTCACGAAGCCCTCGCCGTCCAGTTCGGGGATGACCTGCCCCGCAGGTTGCGGCGACAGGGTCGATTTCAGGTTTCCGTTGAGGATGACCATGTCGAACTTCCAGATCTCTCTCTTCTGCGTCGACGTGTCCTCGAATTTGACGGCGATGCCGTCGCCGCCGGGCAGGGGATAGATAAGCGAGGGCCGGCCGCGAACGAGCGCGACGCCGTTTCCCCCGAAATCGCGCATGGCGTATTCGTAATAATCCCGTCCCACGGCGCGAAGATCCGTGTAGAGGATGACGCAATGGATATCGGGGTTTCTGCGTTTCACCCACTGGGCCTGCTTCAGGGCGTGCATGCAGCAGACGGCCGAGCAGTGGGGCAGGAGCCTCAGGTCCCGGGCGCCCGCGCACTGGATGAAGGCGATGCTTCGGGGCACGGCCCTGTTGGAGCGACGCAGGATGACCCCTTTGTTTTCGCCCGACTCGGCCTTCCAGGCTTCGAACTCGAGCGACGTGAGGATATCCGGGTGCGTTCCCCAGCCATATTCCTTCAGGGGCGCGAGGCTCACCTCGGTGAACCCCGCCGACCAGATGACCTCGTCCACGGCCAGTTCCGACTTTTCCTCTTCGCGTTCGAAGCCGATTGCCTTCGTGGGGCAGGCATCCACGCAAGCGCGGCAATCGCCGCATCGGTTCCTGTCGATGAGATAGACGGGCGGGTAGGCATGCTCCCAGATGGGGCGGGCCACGCCCTTCGGGCATGCGCTTTCACAGCGGCCGCAGCAGATGCACAGATCGGGGTCGATCACCGGTGTTGATTTCGCGATGTCGGCCCGGAAGCCTCCATTGGATTTCTCCAGGGCTTCGACCCGGCTCAGCGTGTGGATCGTAATGGAAGGGCTTTCCTTGCAGCGGCGGATCTCCGTCCAGAGGGGGCAGAAGGCGCAGTGGTCCGTCGGGTAAAACTTGTCGAGCTTCGCCACCTGGCCGCCGAGGTCGTAGCCGCTCTCGACGAGGTGGACCCGGTGCCCGCTGCCGGCCAGATCGAGGGCTGCCGACATCCCCGCCACCCCTCCGCCGACCACCAGCACCGTTTTTTTCTTACGATTTGTTTCTGTCATTTCTTTAACTCTGAACCCTGAACCCTATTCTTCTTCCTCTTCTTCTTCCTTAATGATCCCGTAATGCTCCCCGAGCTTTTGTACCCGCTTCTTCAGCCAGTCCGTGAAACTGTCCTCACGGCCGTGGCCCCGTCCGCTCTCCTCCTCGAGGCGCATGGCGATCCGCTTCTCCGGCGCGGGCATCCGCTTCACCTTGTCGTAATGGGTGACGATGGACTTGGGCTTCGTGGGGCATCTTTTCTCGCAGGCGTTGCAGCCCGTGCAGGGGTCCTCGAGGACGACGGGGAACTTGTCCTTCTCCAGTACGATGGCATCGTAGCGGCAGGCATCGAAGCAGCGCGTGCAGTCTTCCTGACCGGTCCAGGCCAGACAGGTCTTGCGGTTGATGACGGCGTTTCCGATGTCGACTTCGTCGCGGGAGATCTTTGCGATGGCCCCTGTCGGGCACTCCTTGATGCAGGCCATGCAGAAAATGCACTCCTTGTGACGAAGGACGGGAGTGCCGAAACTGGTGATGCCGCCGGCGATGCCGGCCGGGCGGATCGCGTCGGTGGGGCAGACGTCGACGCACCGGTAGCAGCGGGCGCAATACTCAAGGAAGGATTTTTCTTCGAGGGCCCCGGGCGGGCGCGGAATTTCCCTGGCCCCGCTTACCTTAAAGAGGCCGAAAATGACGGTCGAGACGGCGCCGCTGACGAGAAGCTGAATCGTGTCCCTTCGTGAAAAGGCCATGGCAGTATTATGAACGGTTACGGACCTTGTGAAAAGTCAAATCTGAAAAGAAAAGCAAGGGCGGGTGAACGGATCACCCGCCCTTGCCGTGAAAATCAGGCGTTTAGAGGTTGTACTTCTTCTTTGCCGCGTTGACGTCGGCAACCAGGTACTCGAGGCCATAGGCCTTGAGGCTCGCCTCCGTCGGGATGCCCTTGGCGTCCCAGCCGAAGAAGTTGTAGGTCTTCGTCTCCATGTCCTTCTGATCGGCTTCCGTGAAGATGGCGTCCTTCTTCGGGCCGGCCGGGAGCTTCTCCTTGTACATGCGGATGGGCAGCCGGTCGTCCTTGGAGCTGATGCCCTCGCGGACGTTGAAGACGCGCTCGGCCGTCATGATCCTCTTGGCCGTGGTCCAGTAGTCCTCCGTCTTCCAGTTCCAGCCGCACAGCGGGTTGAGCATGTCGGTGATGACCTTGTCCGTCCCGGCGCCGAAGAGCAGGAAGTTGGTGAAGGAGCAGATGCAGAGCGAGTCGGCCATGGCCGTCATGCCGAGGGCCTGGGGGCCCTGGCCTTCGTGGTGATCGCCGCCGCAGGTGCCCATGGTGTAGCTGTAGGCGCGAATCTTGTCGCCCCGCGGATCGTGGGCCGCCAGTTCCTTGCCCTTCACGTGGTTGGCGTAGGCTTCGGAACCCTTGCCGATCTCCTTGGACATCTTCCTGACGCCCTTGGCCATGAGCTTGCCGGCCTTGCCTTCCTGGTAGGCGATCTTGCGGATCATCTGCATGTAGGTGTCGCCGTCGTTCCACTTGGGCTTCAGTCCGTCGAGGTCCGTGGGCTTCAGGGCGCCCTTCTCGACGGCTTCCGTCGTGAAGGCGAGCACGCCGCCCGTGGAGATGTTGTCGAGGCCGTAGGCGTCGCAGGCCTCGATGAGGGCGATCATCTCGTCGAACTTCGTCATGCCCAGGTTCGTGCCCAGCAGGCCGCCGGACTCGTACTCGGGACCTTCGCCGACGAGACCCGAATACTTGCCGCCGCGGATGACACCCAGCTTCAGGCAGTGCGTCGGGCAGTTCGTGCAGGCCGCATGCCTCTTCCAGAACGTCCGCATGGCCTCCTCGCCGCCGACCTTGACCACATCGGGGAACCACGTCGTCTGGTAGTTCTTCACGATGAGCGAGCCATGGAGGAAGTGCTTGAGCTCCATCAGGCCGCCGGTCCCCCATTTCTTGATGCCTTCCCAGGCCTCGCCCGCGACGTTGGCGTCTTTGTTGAACTTGGCGGCCGCCAGGAACTTGGCGTTGTCCGCAACGGGCACGGCGTACTTGGTGCCGCGAACGGCGAAGCCCTTGAGCTTCTTGTCGCCGAAGACCATGCCGGTGCCGCTGCGGGCGGCGGCGCGGTAACGCTCGACGATGATGCAGGAGTAGGGGACGCCGTTCTCGCCGGCCGGGCCGATGACGGCCGTCCGGATCTCGGGGTCCTTCATTTCCTTGACCATCATCTCGTGGGTCTCGTCAGTCGTTTTGCCCCACATCTTCGAGGCGTCCTTGAACTCGACCTTGTCGTTGACGATGGAGAGCCAGACGGGCTTCTTGGCGCGGCCCTTGATGTAGAGGCCGTCCCAGCCGGCGAACTTGATCTCGCTGGCCAGATGGGCGCCCGTCTCGGCGTGGGTCATGAGCCCCGTGTAGGGGCTCTTGTGGGCAAAGCAGGTCCGGTGAGAGACGGCCATGGTGCCCGACAGGGGTCCGGGCCCCACGAAGACGAAGGCGTCCTCGTCCAGGGCATTCTTGCCGGCCTTGTATTCCGTCAGGGCGTAGTAGGCCCCGAGGCCGCGTCCGCCGATATACTGCTGTAAAATCTCATCGGAGACCGGCCGCGTCTTGGTTGTCTGCTTGCTGAGGTCGATCTCCAGTACCTTTCCGAAATTTCCACCTTTGGGTGTTGCCATGGTTCTCACCTCCCCTTCTTGGTCTTGGACTTCGCGGGCACGACCCTCTTGCCCTCGACGTTGGGATAGAACAGGAGGTTCGCAAGGTCCTTACCCGCCTGCTCGGGCGTTACATCCCTGAAGGCCATGTTCACGCCGATGCCAACCGGTCGCCCTTGGAGGCAGGGCCCCTGGGGGTTGCCGGACTGCTCGTGGCAGGCTTTGACGCACTGGGGGTCGCCGCCGCAGAGGTCACAGATCAGGGGCTGGCCCGTGTCGGCGTTGCCGCGGATGTACTTGGCAGGGCAGGCCTCGGCGCACTTCATGCACTTGGCGCCCAGGCAGGTCTTCTCGTTCAGCACGATGCCGTTGGTCTTGGCATCCTTGGTGAGCGAATTGGGTGTCGTCGGGCATGCCTTGATGCAGGGCGCGTCGTCGCAGTGCCAGCACATGACCGGGACGTCGACCATGTCCTTGTACTTGGCGATGTAGATGCGCGACAGGGCCGGGCGGACGTTGCCGGTGTGGAACAGCGAGCAGGCAAACTCGCAGCTCCGGCAGCCCGTGCAGTTCTGGCGCTCGGCGAAGCGGTATTTCTGCGCGTAGGGCTTGGTGCCCGGCGCGGTCTGAACCGAGTACTGCGCCTCGGCCTTCTTGGGGGCAATGCCGCCGATGGCGGTAATGGCAAGAGCGCTTCCCGCCGCCGTGGCGGTTCCTCTCAGGAAGGCACGACGGGTCGTCTCCTTCTCGAGAACATCAGGCAGTTTCTTTTCTTCCATGTCTAACCTCCATATATTTACCTCTTGTTAACGGCTTGACACATCAACGAAACGAAACCGGGACACCTCCTTTCAAGCTGTCTCTATGTATAATTTTCTTTCCGGTTCAACGGGTTCCCTCCTGCTGAATCGAACAGGGATTCAACCGGGAGTGATTACTTCATCTTGCTCGTGTAGACGTAGTCGTTGGTCTTCTGGGCCTCGTGGCACTTGATGCACTCGTCGATCTTGCCTTCCTGGTCCACCTTGCCGCCGGCCTTGAACTGCGCCCAGAACCAGTCGCCGCCCTTGGGGTTGTAGCCCTTCACCTTGTACATCACGTCGATGTGCTTGAGCTTCTTGTTCTTGTCGAAGTTGTCCTGGACGATCATGGCCCCGTCGGCGAATTTGCCCTTCTTGGCCTTGATGGAGTCGATGGCTGTCTGGTTGACGTAGGTGGTGAGAAATGCCCCGTGGGGCTCGGGGCCCTTGTACTGGGGCTCGGTGCCGGGCCACATCTTCCAGCTCTGGTATTTTCCCTTCTGGATGAAGTCCCAGACGGCCTTGCCGTCGGCGGCGGGGCCTTTTTTGGCCTGGGCGAAAAGCATGCCCGAAAGGGCGAGGGTCACAGCGAGAACGATGGCGAAAACAAGCAAACTTTTTTTCATGTCAGACTCCTTGGGAATGCACACGGATCTTTCCGGAAAAGGGCGGAACGAGGCGTGCTCTAAATAGAATGTTGATACGGGAAAACGTACACCCGGGATTCACGGACTGACCGCGAAGCGAAGATTTGATATTGAGAATGGGCCGATGTCGCAATCATCCGGGATCCGTCACGAAGACCGGTCTTTGATGTGACGCTCTGCGGGCGCTGACTCCCCTGAAAAGCCTTCCCGGATCGATGACCCCTGATTGCACTGACCCCTAGACACCATTCAGGATGGAATACCCTGAATGAAAAATCGACTCGGGAAAAAAAGAGCGCCGCACCTTGCGGTCTTTGTTCGGACAGCACTATAAACGCATCCGTAGCGTCAAGTCAAACATATTTTTATAAATAATCTAATTATATCAACTAGTTATGTCATGTTTGACATAAGGGGCTCCGCCGTGCAGGCGGGCAGGCGATTTTGCAGGACACGGACTGTCGGACGGTTGAAAACGATTGCACGCGCATTGAAGCCTTACGCCGCTTTGCGGGGCTTCCCGGCAGGGAAAGAACCGTTCATGATTGTGCACCCTGGCGGGATGCACCCCCGGTCCCCGCAGCTTGCTGCGGGGTAAGCGAGCATAATAACAGCTAAACCCATACCTCAAGTTTCTAAATTCCTCGCACCTTGGTGCGAGGAATTTTAATCGAGGATGAATGGGTCGATGCGGGGATATGATTCTTTTCGGGAGCGCGGGCAGGAGGAAAAAGCAGGGGCAGGTGATCGCTCACCCGCCCCTGCGCTGGAGTAGCTTGTTGTTAGAGGTTGTACTTCTTTTTTGCCGCGTTGAGGTCATCGATGAGGAAGTCCAGGCCGTAGGCCTTGAGGGTGGCCTCCGTCGGGATGCCCTTTTCGTCCCAGCCGAAGAAATTGTAGGCATCGGTCGTGGCCTTCTTGTGGTCCTCCTCGGTGAAGACGACGCCTTTCTTCGGGCCCGCGGGCAGTTTCTCCGCGTACATGCGCTTGGGCAGGCGGTCGTCCTTGGCGCTGATGCCCTCGCGGACGTTGAAGACGCGCTCGGCCGTGATGATCCGCTTGGCGGCCATCCAGTAGTCGTCGGTCTTCCAGTTCCAGCCGCACAGCGGGTTGAGCATGTCGACGACGATCTTGTCCGTGGAACCGCCCCAGACCCCGGACGATGTGAAGGTGCACAGGCAGAGAGAATCGTTCATGGCCACCTGGCAGAGACCGCGGCTGCTCGCACCCTCGGCGTGGTCACCACCATTGGTGCCGATGCAGTAGGTGTAGAACCGGGACTTGTCGCCCCGCGGGTCGTGGGCCGCCAGTTCACGGCCTTTCACGACGTTGGCGTAGGCGTCGGTGCCCTTGCCGATCTGCTTGGACATCCGGGCGACACCCTGGGAGAGGAGCTTGCCCGCCTTTCCCTGCTTGTAAGCGATCTTGTCGATCAGCTTCATGTAGGTGTCGCCGTCGCCCCACTTGGGCTTCAGACCGTCGAGGTCCGACGGCTTCAGGGCACCCTTCTCGACGGCTTCCGTCGTGAACCCCAGCACGCCGCCCGTGGAGATGTAATCCAGGCCGTAGGCATCGCAGGCCTCGATGAGGGCGGTCATCTGGTCAAAGTCTTTCATGCCCAGGTTCGTGCCCAGGAGTCCACCGGACTCGTACTCGGGGGCCTCGGCAATGAGACCCTTGTACTTGCCTTCGCGCAGCACGCCCAGCTTCAGGCAGTGCGTCTGGCAGTTGGTGCAGGAGACGTGGCGCTTCCAGAATTTTCGCTCGGCCTCCTCGGCGCCGAGCTTGACGACGTCGGGCCACCAGGTGGTCTGGAAGTTCTTCACGATGAGCGAGCCGAGCACGAAGTTGTTGGTCTCCAGCGAACTGGCCGTGCCCCACACCTTCCGTCTTCCCGCCCCCGGGTCGCTGATGTTGGTCTCCTTGGCCACCTGGGCGGCAGTCAGGAACTTGGCATTGTCCACGACGGGCACGGCGTACTTGGTTCCGCGCACGGCGAAGCCCTTGAGCTTCTTGTCGCCGAATACGGATCCCGCGTTGCTGCGCGCCGCGGCGCGGAACCGCTCGACGATCAGGCAGGAATAGGGGACGCCGTTCTCGCCGGCGGGGCCGATGACGATCGACCGGATGCGGGAGTCCTTCATCTCCTTGATCATCATCTCGTGGGTGTCGTCCGTGGTCTTGCCCCACATCTTCGAGGCGTCCTTGAACTCCACCTTGTCGTTGACCACGGAGAACCAGACGGGCTTCTTCGCACGGCCCTTGATGTAGATGCCGTCCCAGCCTGCCCACTTGATCTCGCTCGCCAGGTGGGCGCCGCACTCGCCATGATTCAGAAGGCCCGTGTAGGGGTTCTTGTTGACGATGCTCGTTCTCGGGGAGACGCACATGGTCCCGGCCAGGGGCCCTGGCCCCACGAAGACGAAGGCGTCCTCGTCCAGCGGGTTCTTGCCTGCCTTGTACTCCGTCACGGCGTAGTAGGCCCCGAGTCCACGGGCGCCTACGTACTGCTGAAGGATCTCATCGGAAACCGGCCGCGTCTTGAAGGTCTGCTTGCTGAGGTCGATCTCCAGTACCTTTCCGAAATTTCCGCCTTTGGGTGTTGCCATGGTTATCACCTCCCCTTCCTGGTCTTCACGGGAACGACCCTCTTTCCCTCGACGTTGGGATAGAACAAGAGGTTCGCAAGGTCCTTACCGGCCTCTTCCGGCGTCACGTTACGGAAGGACATGTTCATGCCGATGCCTACGGGCCGGCTCATGAGACAGGGCCCCTGGGGGTTGCCGGACTGCGCGTGGCATGCCTTGACGCACTGGGGGTCGCCGCCGCAGAGATCGCAGATCAGAGGCTGGCCCGTGTCGGGGTTGCCGCGGACGTACTTGGCCGGGCAGGCCTCGGCGCACTTCATGCACTTGGCGCCCAGGCAGACCTTCTCGTTCAGAATGATGCCGTTGCTCTTGGCGTCCCGGGTGATGGCCTTCGGGGTCGTGGGGCAGGCGGCGATGCAGGGGGCGTCGTCGCACTGCCAGCAGATGACCGCAACGTCGACGATGTCCTTGTGCTTCTCGACCCAGATACGGGCAAGGTCGGGCCGGACGTTGCCCGTGTGGAACAGGGAGCAGGCCAGCTCGCAGCTCCGGCAGCCCGTGCAGTTATGGCGTGCGGCGTAGAGGAACTTCTGCGCGAAGGGCTTGGTGCCCGGCGCGGTCTGGACCGAGTACTGGGCCTCGGCCTTCCTGGGGGCGATGCCGCCGATGGCGGTGATGGCAAGTGCGCCTCCCGCCGCCGTAGCGGTTCCTCTCAAGAAGTCGCGACGGGTCGTTTCCTTCTTGAGGACATCAGGCAGTTTCTTTTCTTCCATGTCCAACCTCCATTGGATTGCCTTTTAGGAACGGCTTAACACATCAACGAAAGGGATCCGGGCACACCTGCTTGAAAGTAAAACCGACCCGGAAAAAAAGCGCCTCACCATGCGGTCTAGGTTCGATAAGGACTATTAACGCATCCTTGGAGCCAAGTCAATTTTTATCCAATTAATATTGCAATTAAATCAGCTAGTTATGCCATGTTTGACATAGGCGGGCTTGTCGTGCAGAATAGCAGGCAATTCTGCAGTACCCGAAATGCAAGTTTGAAACATGGCGATGAAAGATGAAAAAGGAGAGGGGCATGAAAATCAGGCACAAACTGTGGCTGGAAAAAAATGGCCGGGTGATCTTCGGGCCCGGTCGATTCGAATTGCTGGAGGCCATCGAGGAGTGCCAGAGCCTGAGTGCGGCGGCTAAAAAACTGAAGATGTCCTACCGGGCCGCATGGGGTCGCCTGAGGGCCTCCGAGGACCGCCTGGGGATACCCCTCGTGGAACTGACGGACAACCGTCAGGGCATGCGCCTCACCGAGGAGGCACAGAAGCTGAAGACGGCCTTTCTG
>Ga0351877_1095_pt1 | contig 25766 bp, 24 predicted proteins | sample BONcelFGM3001D13_FD_206775 | JGI IMG/M metagenome (GOLD analysis project Ga0351877, IMG submission 206775) | Enriched cells from coal bed in the Powder River Basin, Montana, United States - BONCAT cells FGM rep3 HSBNCT.FGM.300.1.D13 ...
GTGCCTCTAGGGGTACCGAGGGTTCGAATCCCTCCCTCTCCGCCATCATCGGCCCGAGGGAATTTAAACCCACCGCCGCAAGGCTGCTTTCGGGTTTGCTTAACTAGTCGCCGAGAGGATGTTATTAATGATAGGGAGAGATGGCCGAGAGGCTGAAGGCGCACGCTTGGAAAGCGTGTTTACTTAACGGTAACGTGGGTTCGAATCCCACTCTCTCCGCAAAGAAAAATGGCTGGCCGGAAGGTTAGCCATTTTTCTTTCCTCCATTTTCAATTTTCTATTATCTATTTTCTGCCTTTGACGGTCGCCCATTTTTCTGGAAAATGGAGAATTGAAAAACGAAGGACAGATGAAAAACGGCAGACGTAAAATCCGGGATTCGGGACCCGTAAAAACTACTATTTGGGGAATCTCTCTAAGATAACAAACTGAGAAATCCTGGTTATTAGAGATCCCAATTAGTCAGGAATTTCTAAGGACTCTGAAAAAATCGCCGAGGAGACCCGAGCATTCATCGGAACACACGCCAGACACCACCTCGATGGAATGATTGAGTCGCGGATCTTTCGACAGATCGTAGAGTGAGCCCATAGCTCCAGCTTTCGGATCCATGCACCCATAGATGACCTTCTTTATCCTCGCCTGAAGCATCGCTCCGGCACACATGATGCACGGTTCACAGGTCACGTAAAAGATCGCGTCCGTCAGCCGCCACGTTTTCATCTTTTTTGAAAGCTTTTTTATTAACAGGATTTCCGCATGTCCCATCGGGTCGCAGGTTTTTTCGCGCACGTTGTGAGCGCGAGCCACCACCCTACCCTCGATTACAGCCACCGCGCCAATAGGCACCTCGCCTACATCTGCCGCTTTTTTAGCCTCGGCGATCGCCTTCCTCATGAACCCTTCGTGAATGTTCATTTTTCAGTTCCTTAGAGTTTTTTTAATTCTTTTGGTTCGATGTTTTTCAAAATGCAACTTTTCTCAACAAAAATATAAAAAAAATATAAAAAAGATGTTGCAAATTCGTTCTCACTTCTCCATTATCCGGCGCCATGATACTACAATACATAAGCGTTTCCAATCTAAACCTTGCGGATGACAGCTACCGCATAACCTTTGCCCCCGATCTCGAGCATCTCAAGCGCTCGATAAAGTCCGTGGGCATCATCCAGCCGATAAACGTCCGGCACACGCCCGAGGGGACATATCAAATTGTCACCGGTTATAAGCGCACCCTCGTCATGCAGGAGCTTGGGCGCCAGTCGATTCCCGCTCTCGTCCATGAGCCAAACGACCTTTCGCCGACCCAGGCATTTTTGTGGGGCCTACACGACAACGCCATCACGCGCCCCCTCAATGTGGTCGAGAAAAGTATCGCACTCACGAAACTAAAGCAGTTTTATTCAATGTCCGAAGACGATCTCGTAAAACAGTTTTTACCTCTCATGGACGAAGAACCCAGCTTCAAGGTATTGCATCAGCTGCTGGCGCTAGACTCCCTAACCGAGCCCATGAAAAACCATGTGGTGGATTCCGACATCGCGCTGTCTTCGGCCAGCCGCATCGCAGAGTTCACTCCCTCTACGCAACAAGAGCTTTTAAGCGTGCTAACGCACATACGCCCGTCCACCAACAAGCTCAACGAACTATTAGCCCTTCTTCGCGAGATATCCGCACGCGATGGTCTTACGATAGAGGCCATACTCAGCCGGTATCAGCTTCTCTCGGTGGTTGCCAATCCCGCGTCTTCACAAAGCGACAAGGTGACTGCGCTTCGTCAGGCATTAAAGGGCATAAGACTACCGCAGCTTACAGAACGCCAAGAGCATCTGGCCCGGTTAATACAAAATCTGGAACTCCCGAATCAGGCCAAGGTCACAACCGATCCATACTTTGAAAACAAGAAGATGAGACTTGAATATCAGTTCTCGCAACCTGAAGAACTAGACGAACTTGTAAAGAAGGTTCAGGAAGCGTTCAATCAGCAAAAGTGGCAACAAATTTTCGAATGGTATCGCGCATAGTTTACCAAAAATGCGTAAATCATTTATTCTAAAGGACAGATTCGTTTATTGACGGGCCTTGGAGGCAAACGACCTATGTCCAGCTTTGCACAAAACCAAAAAGTAAGAAAACTTTCCACCAGCAAATCGCGGAATAAAGGCATTCCTTTTGCGCCGGAACGTGTCTGGATAGATGCGACGGCGGCGAATCACCCGCAGACCATACGCATCCTAAACAAGTTGCCGGATGCAGAGGTTGATGTTGTCGATGACGTTCGTTCCTTAAAACGTCCCATGGATCTTGATGAAGCCAAACGCGGGCTGGTTCTTACCATGCATCGAGGCGAGGCATTCAAGCCCTGTCAGGGAATAGGTGAAGGACACCTCTGTTGCAATTATCGCGTTATGGATCTTGTTTCCGGCTGTCCAATGGACTGCAGCTATTGCATATTGCAGTCTTATCTCGCCAACAACCCGACGAGCACCGCCTACGTAAACGTAGAATCCATACTCGCCGAGGTTTCCGATTTTCTGCAAAAAAACAGTGCGAAATTTTTTCGCATAGGGACCGGAGAATTAGGCGATAGCTTGGCGCTCGATCAAATAGTGGATTTTGCCAGCATCCTCATTCCGTTTTTTGCATCCAAGAGAAATGCTATTTTGGAGCTTAAAACAAAATCTGCGCTGGTCGATCACATACTCGATTTGCGCCACCGAAATCGCACTGTCATCTCTTGGTCGGTAAACACGCCGGCCATAATAGCAAGCGAAGAACACCGCACCGCATCTCTTGATGAGAGGCTTGAAGCTGCAAAGAAAGTTTCCGAAAAAGGATTTGGCGTAGGATTTCATTTCGATCCGATAATCATCACAAACTGCATCGACGAAGAAATCGGGGAATATCTAAAGGTAATAGATCTGATACTTGAAAACTTTGAGGCCAGACAGATCTCATGGATAAGCCTAGGCCTGCTTAGGTATCCCAAAGACCTTCCACGAATTGCCCTAAAACGCTTCCCGAATTCCCGTATATACACAGGTGAGCTGGTGCCAACCGGCGGCAAGATGCGATATTTAAGATTTATAAGAGAAAAAGTATATAAACCCCTGTGGGACAGGCTGGTCTCAAAAATACCCGTCCACAAGCTCTATATGTGCATGGAAACCGAAGCCGTATGGGAAAAGGTGGATCCTACGGTCAAGGCCAATTGCTGCATTGAAAAGCGCCTTTGCAACATGGAAAATATCGCCTTCGATTACAGGAGTTTTTAGCTTACCTTTTTTTCAATTCTCTTTCGGTGGTTTTTCGGCGGGAAAGCTTTCGATATAATTTCCCTCAAGACTTGCAACGATGATCTCATTTGTTTTTTTCAAAAACGCAAGTCCCGCAGGTTGTCTTTGTCCTAAAGCAAAACCGTAAAGAGCAAAACTCGGAGCTACCCTAAAAACCGTGTTTAGCGATTCACTGGAAATATAAACGTTTCCATAGGCATCGGCCACGCAACCTTCAAGCGTGCTAAGTAACACCGATGGAAGGGCCTGCCGCTTTCCGGAACGATCATACTGAACGAGCCTGCCAGCGCCCCATCCGGCAATGATAAAAACCTGCCTCTCGGAGTACCAGCAGATACCATGAGGTCCGCCCAGCTCCTCTCCCTCCACAAATTTCGTAACCTCATGCTGCTTGTCAACATCGATGCGATATATGACGTTGGTACCGGCATCGGTGACATAGAGCGCTCCGTCCGGACCGGGTTCCAGATCTATCAAATGCTGTATGGAATAATCGCCGAAATTGACGTTATAGAGAAGCTCAGCCTTTATGGTATCGAAGACGCGCAGTTTGTCTATGTCGGCAATGTAGAGTCTAGTCCCGACAATGGCCATGCCTTTTGGGGAATTGAGAGTAATCCCCTTCGAGGCCCCTCCTATATAACGCATATTATCTAGGCTACCGTCGAGCTTTAACCGAGAAATAAAACCATTGCCATCTTTTAGCTCATAACCGCCGTTTATATTTGAAACGTATATGTAGCCGGCCGATTCATCGACAACAATGCCATAGGGATTTTGAAAACCATCTGTCTTGAATGCAAAAGCCAGCGAAGGTACAAAAATGAACATCAAGGCAAAAAGATATATATTTTTCATAAAGGTAGATTAGCCCCAAGGTCTTGTGGTGTCAATGAAGTCGTTTAAAACCCCACCTGCATCGTAAGCCTTATTGGGAATGCCACAGCCGTGGTGCCGCCTTTTGAAAGATGATCTTTGAAATAATGGACGAAACGAAAGGGGATCTCCAACGCTAGGGCACCGCTGATCTTTTCGGTTCTGGAAAAAAACCACGAAAAACCCGGGCCTAAACTCGCAATTACGCCAAAGCTCTTTGTCTGATTATTTATACTGCCCTCGGAAAGATAGGTCCAGCCAGCACCTCCTACGAGGTGAAAGTCGAGACCGTTTGACCACTCCACGAGATGCAAAATAGCCTCGACTTCGTTTGACAATGAATTGACCCATTCGCTGCGATTTAACTTCAAAGCGGCGTATTCAAAGGGAAGCTGAATTCCCCATCTCGATCCTTTAAAATCGTAGCCCACGACGGCACTGGCGCCATAGCCGGGTCCAAAATTGATGCGCCTCGATGCCACAAGATTATTTTCATCTTCGGTTGTGTATTGAAAGAGCTGGGCATAACCTATGCCCATAAAAAAACCCTCATGGCCACAGGCATGCGCAAAAGAAGATGCCAAAGATAGTGATGACAAGACGACAATAAGAACTATACCCTGCTTTAGTTTCATGGACAAACCTCCCTTCATCAGCCCCCGTCCATTACCTACCCACTTTTACCGTCGCCCGCAAGCCTTTACTTAGCAGCAAATTAGGGCTAGAGTTTCGCTCTATTTTTGGGGGGATTGGGATATGAACAAGGCGGAGGTATATTTTCTTCCTTGGGCGAAAAAAAACTGCCTGCCTGAGTTGATAAAAAAATCCGCAATGATGGAGTTGTTCCAAAAAAACGACTTCGTTGCGGTTAAGATGCATTTCGGTGAGCGCGGAGGAGACGGCTATGTAAAACCGGAGTTCGTGCGTCCATTTCTAAAGGCGCTTAAACAAAAAAAAACCCGGCCCTTTCTAACCGACACCAACACGATTTACCACGGCCCCAGAAACAATGCCATAGGGCACCTTGAAGTGGCGCTCGAACATGGATTCTCACAAAACAAGCTGCAGGTTCCGGTGATGATCGCCGACGGTCTGCGCGGCGACAACCACGAAGAGGTAAGAATCGACGGCAAACATTTCAAGACTGTAAAAATAGCCACAGGAATTAGACGGGCAGACAAGATGCTCGCAATATCTCACTTCAAAGGTCACATACTTGCCGGCATGGGCGGGGCCATAAAAAATCTTGGAATGGGGTGCGGATCTAAACACGGCAAGTTCGAAATGCACTGTTCTGCATCGCCAACTGTAGATGACAGAAAATGCACGGGTTGCGGCATGTGCTTATCTAGCTGTGCATCCGGCGCTCTTTCTTTTAATTCGAAGAAAAAAATCGCGCTATCAAAACAAAAATGCACGGGTTGCGGCGAATGTGTGATAAAGTGCCCCACAGCGGCGCTCGCGATCACCTGGAACGAAGGCACCATGGAAGTTCAGGAGCGCTTTGCCGAGTACGCAAAAGGTGCTCTAGACGGACTGCCTTCGTTTTTCATAAACTTCGTTACCCACATAACGCCAAACTGCGATTGCATGGGCAAAAAAGAAAAACCTCTCCTACCCGACATAGGCGTGCTTGCGTCCAAAGACCCGGTAGCCATCGATCAGGCATCTCTTGATCTCACCGTAAAGACGGGCGGCAAAACTTTTGAAAACGCCCACAAACACATAGACTGCACAATACAGCTTGCTCACGCAACTCAACTGGACATAGGAACCCGGGAATACGAACTATTTGAAGTTTAACTCGAGAAAGGACCTGGCATGTTAAAGACTAATGAAAAAAAACTCGTAAAGATAGCGGTGGAGGGAAAGGTGGCCCCCGCCATGGCCTATCCAAACGAAGTGGGCCATGACGGCAGGGTCCACAACATACCAAGCATAGGCGGAATCACCTATAACGTAGCGGTGGGCGATCCCGCCTTCGGCTGGGAAGCCGACCACATAGAACCTTGTGTGTCAGCCATACAAAATGCCGAAAAACGGCGCGAACGCTCCAATGTGGCATTTAATTTTCTATCCTGTGTCGGCAATGAGGTCCGGATATTAACCGGAATAGCCAAGGGCAAAAAAGGAATCGTGGTAGGCACTCACGGAGGAGCCGAACACGTAATGATCGATTTCCCCCCTGAAGTAACCGAAAAACTCTCGCTCGACGACAGGTTTCAGATCAGATCGTTTGGTCAGGGTCTAAAGCTCACAGAACACCCCGGCATAACGATAAGCTCCCTTGATCCTTCACTGCTTTCAAAAATAAACCCGAAAGAGGTTTCGGGAACAATCGAGGTTCGCGTCGCCGGAATCGTCCCTTGCGAACTAATCGGTTCCGGGCTTGGTGAAATGCAGACAAAAACCGGCGACATCGACATCATAACCTCCGACAAAAATGCGCTGGCCCTCCACGGCCTGCTCGATTTAAAGCTGGGCGACATAATTGCAATAGCCGATTGCGATGCCAGTTTTGGATGGTGTTACAGAAAGGGAGCGGTCACCATAAGCGTTGTAATCCACGGAGATTCGCATCTCTCCGGCCATGGACCCGGCACTACTGTAATAATGACGAGCGCGCAGGGCAAAATAAAACCGATCATGGATAGAAATGCAAACATCGGCAGATATTTAAAAATCGGCCGCTTCCGGAAAAAATAGGTTAAATTATGTTCGCACGCATTTTCATACTCTTCGCAATAACCATGATCCCGGCGTTCGAGCTTCGGGCATCCATCCCGATTGGAATTCTTTCCGTGAAAGTCGATCTGCCTTTTGGAATGCATATTGAAGGCATGGGGCTTTCTTGGCCCGTCGTCTTTATGATATGTGTCGCATCCAATGCCGTGCTTGGCGCTTTAATATTTCCTCTCATCGATCACATCATGATAGTTCTCGAAAAAATTCCTCTCGTTCGTAGCATCTGGAACAAATTCATAATCAGGGCCCAAAACAGGATGCATCCTTATGTCGAAAAATGGGGGGTTTTGGGCGTGGCACTTTTTGTGGCCGTTCCGTTGCCGGGAAGTGGAAGTTATTCCGGAGCTCTCGGTTCCTATCTTCTCGGAATAGGTTATCGAAAATTTTTAATAGCAAACACGATAGGCGTAATTCTAGCCGGAATCGCCGTAACAGCCGCAACAATTACCGGACAGGGCTTCATCAAAATGTTGTTCTAACTTTAATCGAGCAAACTGCAAGTTTCAAGACAACGATTAAGACAAATATGATCATCCCATACGACCTGCGAAGCAGCGTTTTTATGCTTCTTGAACGCCGCTAACTTCGCTTCCACGTCCCACGCGAAATCCACATCGCCTCACGGCAGATATCCTGTAATTTTGTGCGCCCAAAGACCGTCCCGTCCGCCACGGCTGCGCCGTAGGCGTACCGGGCGGGCCCGCCAGCGCCACATTGGCGGGATATCGGAGCTGCCTTTCCTGCCCATCCAGATGTTTTTTAAGATTCCGTACTGTTATTTGGCAACAGTGGCTAACGTATCAGCCAATGTGACAACTGGCGTGCCGCTCCAGTCCGGGCGATACAAAATTACAGGATATCTGCCGTGAGGCTTTTGCGCAAATCTCGTTCCCGGAAGCTTTGCGTCAGTAGATTTTTATGGTCCATGGTCGTTAATCCCTGAATCAGCAGTTACAGGATCGGATTGTGACTAGAAAAGTGAAAGGTCAGATTGAGTTGTGGCCAGCGCAGCTTATCCATTCACGCACTATGCTTGAATGTACAAAAAACCATGCCCAACCTAAATGCCCAACCTAAAGGCTTGATTTTAGGCAGTGGTCAATCTAAGCTACGGTCTCCGCATGCAAAGGAGATTTGATGCCTCTTTCAGCCGCTATTTTCGATCTCGACGGCGTGATCGTAGATACCGTTCCAATACATTTCAAGGCTTGGCAACGAATGTTTGGCGAATACGGCAAAGCCTTCACCTTCGATGACTACAAGCGTAAGGTCGATGGAATTCCAAGGATGGATGGCGCTAGGGCCGTGCTGACAGAACTTACCGAGGAAGAACTAAAAACGGCTGCTGCAAAAAAACAGTCGTATTTTATCGAAGCGTTGGGCAATGAAGATGTCCCCACCTACGAAACGACCATAAAACTCATCGACGATCTTCTAGCCGATGGCATCAAAGTGGCGGTGATTTCGTCTTCGAAAAACTGTCCGGATATTTTAAAAAGAATCGGCCTTTACGAAAGGCTTGATACCGTGATCTCCGGTTCCGATATCAAGCGTGGCAAACCAGATCCGGAAATTTTTCTTATGGCCGCGCAGAGGCTCTATACAAGCCCCGACGAATCTCTGGTCTTTGAAGATGCTGTCCTTGGAGTGAAGGCCGCGATGAATGCCGGAATGAAATGCGTCGGCATAGATAGATATGGCGACCCACGTCGGCTTTCGGGTGCGAACATCATCGTATCGGATCTTGACGAAGTTGATCTCGCGAAACTTAAAGCCCTCTTCTAGCGGAGAACCATGCTAATGCCAAAAGAAACCTACAAAAACCACTATGAAGAACTTTTTTCCGACGAAAACTGGCTCGTGGAAACACATGAATGGAACCAGCAAAAACAGGCTTTCCGTGAAACCCAGTTCACCATAGGCAACGGAGATCTGTGCCTTCGGGGAGTTTTAGAGGAAAATCCTTACGATTCCTACGCAGGCACTTATATCTCGGGCATCTACGACAGGACCGGCGCCCAGATAACCGAAATCGTCAACCTGCCCAACCCGCTTCCGATACGCATAGACGTTTACGGTGAAAAGCTAGACCCGGTAGCGACCGACATCGTCCATCATCATAGAACCTTGGACCTCAAAACGGCGACGCTCTACAGACATTCCGTATATAAGACTACGCATAAAAAACGCCTTAACTACATATCGCGCCGCTTCGTAAGCCTTCATGACAAAAATCTTGTCGTGATGGAGGTAGAGGTCACTCCGCTAGACGCAGCCATGACGATCAATATGCAAACGGGCATCGACACCGGCGTAACAAACAAAGGCACAGTCACCGAGGGCAGAAAAAAACACTTCATGACCTGTGAGACATCGATAAAAACAGGCTACAATTATCTATGTGTAGAAACCTTTGAAAAAAAAGTATTCGTCGCCTATGCGAGCGCGCTCGAAATAGTATATAATGGCAAAGCCCGCACGGTTAGCGAAAGGGCTGTCAACCTAAGGGTTCTCAAAAACGAAACCATAATTTTCCGCAAATACATAACCGTCCGATCTTCAAGTTCCGCCGGACTCGCTGAAATAAAAAAGGAAACTCTCTCGGCCCTCAAAAAGGCCCGCAATAAAGGTTTTGAAAGGTTGATAGCGGAACACAACGCGGCTTGGCAAAAAAAATGGTCGGTTTGCGACATAAATATAGAAGGCGACGAAGATGCGACAAGGGCCCTTCGCTTTAATATCTATCACCTGATCATTTGCGGCTCAGAAACAAACGACGATGCATCCATAGGCGCAAAAACCCTCTCCGGCGAAGGCTATCGAGGCCACATCTTTTGGGACACCGAGCTTTTTATTTTGCCCTTTTTCATTTACACAAACCCCAAGGTTGCCCGAAACCTGCTGATGTATAGGTACAGACGTCTTGACGCCGCTCGAAACAACGCCGCTGCCAAGGGCTATGAGGGCGCTCTCTTCCCATGGGAATCGGCCGATACCGGAGAAGAATGCACTCCTTCGTGGGCCAAAAACTTCGATGGATCCATAATCAAGATAGTAACGATGGACGAGGAACATCACATCGTGAGCGACATCGCCTATGCTTTTTCCAACTATGCAAAAGTCACAGGAGATGAATCTTTTCTATGGAAGCATGCCATAGAACTTATAGTCGAGACGGCGAGATTTTGGACAAGCCGTGTGGTGCTAAATCGCAAAAAACGCCGCTATGAGATACTTCATGCCATGGGCCCGGATGAATTTCATGAAGATGTCGATAATAACGCCTATACAAATGTACTGGCAAAGTGGAACCTCCTTGCAGCTTGCGATCTTCTGGCGAAAACAGCGAGAAAATCGCCCGCTCGCCTCAAGCAAATCAGCAAAAAGCTCCGGATAAAACCAAAAGAAATAGCCATGTGGAAAAATCTGGGCGATCGCATACACATACCGTTTTCGAAAAAAAAGCGCCTGATCGAACAATTTGATGGTTATTTTCGCTTAAACGATCACCGGATAACGCAATTAAACGACCACTTTATGCCCGAACTTCCAATCAGCCTAGACTGGAAGGACGTCTCAAAAACCCAGTTCATCAAGCAGGCCGACGTCGTTATGTTGCTCTATCTTCTAAACGATCATTTCAGCCACGAAGAAAAGAGACGCAACTATTACTATTACGAACGCCGAACGCTGCATAAATCTTCACTTTCACCTGCAATACATTCCATAGTTGGGCTTGAAGTTGGCGATGAGGACAAGGCCCTGCACTACTTCGCCCATGCCCTTTCGACGGATCTGTCCGATATACATGGAAATTCATCAGATGGCATACATGCTGCTTCAGCCGGAGGAACTTGGCAGGCCGCAATCATGGGTTTTGCAGGCCTGCGCCCGCATGATGATTTTTTGGCTTTAAATCCTCATCTGCCTTCTAATTGGAAGAAAATGTCGTTTGCCATATGGTGGAGAGGGGCGCTGCTAAAGATAAGGATCACCTCTAAAAAAACCGGGGTGGAAATCACAAAAAATCCAAAAAATTCCAAAATATTCCTGCAAGTATATGATCAAACGCAATTTTTAAAACCAAAAGGCATCACCTGCTTTGAACGTCCCGAAACAAAGAGAAAGAAAAAAAGGAGAGAATCATGAGCAAGATAAAAAACATAATGAATAAAAAACCGATCACTGCGTCTGAAAAAGACGACGTCAAGAAACTGTGCAAGATACTTTCCAAATCGAAATTAAGCGGCATACCCGTTACGTCCAAAAATGGAATGCTCAAGGGTTTCGTATCGGAACGCGACGTGATAAACAACGTTGGCAAGGCAGATTTTCTCGCAATGATCACCGCCGACATCATGAACAAGACGGTAAAAACAGTGTCGCCTGAAGATTCTATCACCTCGGCATCCAAAATATTTTCAGAACTGAACATAAGAATACTGCCGGTGGTAAAAGCCGGGAAGGTGGTCGGAACAATCACCCGCAAGGAAGTCATCAACAGGCTTTTAAAAAACATGCACTAATTAAAAAAGGAGACTCTGTGCCCGAGATAAGAAAAGATCCGACAAGTTCTAGGTGGGCTGTTATAAGCACCGAACGCTCAAAGAGACCCGGCGATTTCGACCTGCCTCCCGTAACCAAAAAAGCGGGTTTTTGCCCGTTTTGTGAGGGAAACGAATCCTCAACCCCGCCTGAAACATACTCGGTAAGGGACACAGGCAAACCAGATGAACCCGGCTGGAAGATACGAGTGGTGCCCAATAAATTTCCGGCCCTCAAAAACGAGGGAGAGCCCACCCGGCATACCAACGAGATTTTTAGCATGATCGAAGGAACCGGCATACACGAGGTGATAGTCGAAACACCGGAGCATAACAAAAAATTCTTTGAGCTTGGAGATGAAGAATTTTATGGCGTAATCAGCGCCTATAAGAAAAGGTTGATCGCCAGCGCCGCCGACCCTCGCATAGAATACACTCTCATCTTCAGAAATAGCGGGCTTCTGGCAGGTGCGAGTCTCGAACATCCTCACTCCCAGCTTATAGCTTTGCCGCTCATACCCGTAGCCTTGGAAGACGAGCTGAAAACATCAAAAACTTTTCATGCCCTGCATGACAAGTGCCTGTTTTGCGAAATGATCGCTCGAGAAATCACCGAAGGCAGCAGGATAATATCGACAAGCAATGACTTCGTGGCATTATCGCCTTACGCCCCCAGATTTCCGTTCGAAATGTGGGTTTTTCCAAAAAAACATGCCTCACATTTCGAGTCGATGGACGATTCATCGATACGCGAATTATCAGTCTTTTTTAAAACCCTGATGAAGCATTTTGCCTCGGTGTTAGATGATCCTCCATACAATTTCATGCTTCACACGGCCCCCGCGCGCTCTGAAGGACTCAACCATTTCCATTGGCATTTCGAAATCACCCCCTGCCTTACTCATATCGCTGGATTTGAAAGAGGCTCGGGATTTTACATAAACCCAACTCCACCTGAAGAAGCTGCCAAACACTTAAAATTTTGACGGGAGGTTTTCGAATGAAACCTGTAAAGATTGTAAAAAGCAAAAAAAACAACCCCAATTCAAATACGGCCAAATCAAAAACAAAATCCGCACTGAAAATCGTTCGGAAATCTCACTGCAAAGCCTCTGGCAAACTGCGCATAGCCCAGATGCATTGGGGATATCCTCCCATCATCGGCGGGGTCGAAACACATCTTGCCATGATGCTTCCTGTGATGGTCAAGATGGGACATACCGTAAGCCTTCTTACAGGTTCGGTTGACGGCCACAAGACCAACTACGAAGACAAGGGTGTAAAAATAATCCGCACCCCACTCATGGACCTTAACTGGTTATACAAGAGAGGGCTTGGCGGAATCGAAGATGAGGTGAAAAATATTTTCAAGTCCTTCGTCGATAGTTCACGTCCTGATGTCATGCACGTTCATAATATGCATTACTTCAGCAAACCACATGCCGAGGCCCTGCAGGAAGCCTGTAGAAAAAAAGGGGTCGCCCTTGTGCTCACCGCCCACAACGTCTGGGACGATGTACTCTATCTCGACCTGACCAGAAATATTGCTTGGGACCACGTGATAGCCGTTTCGCACTACATAAGGCGCGAACTCATAGGTGCAGGCCTTGGCGACGACCTAGTCACTACGGTGCATCACGGAGTCGATACCAAGGTATTCAAACCCGATGCAGATAGGCGCGCCACCTATAAGAAATATCCAAAGATAAAGGGCAGACCCACGGTGTTTCATCCTGCCAGAATGGGCATATCAAAAGGTTGCGACGTTTCGTTAAAAGCCCTAAACATCATCCGCGACAGCATACCCAATGTACTCATGATCCTCGCTGGCACAAAAAACATAATAGATTGGGGCAACACCCAGCAAAAGGACATCGCGTATTTTGTAAACCTCATCAAACATTTCAAACTGGAAGACAATGTGCTCATAGATGCCTACAGCATAGAGCAAATGCCGGGTCTCTATTCGGCAGCAGATGTGGTGATATACCCCTCCACCGCGCAGGAACCATTTGGCCTTACGATGCTAGAGGGAATGGCCACATCGAAACCGGTCGTAGTGACCAGAGCCGGAGGAATGCCGGAGATCATAAGCGATGGCATCAACGGCTTCGTCATCATGCCCAAGGAATTCGACGAGCTTGCCGGCGTTGTGATAAGACTTTTAAAGGACCAGCGCCTCGCTAACAGGCTTGGAGCCACCGGCAAACAGATGGTGGACGCCTACTACACCAAAGAAAGCGTCACAAAAAATACCATCTCGATATATAGACAAATTTTGAAATAATTTCCTCTGCGTTCATGTTTTCTAAAAAACCAAAAAAAGATCGGTTCTTGCGCAGCCTTTTCCGCTTTACGTCGATATCTACCGATTGTGAAATAGTACGGAAGGAACTTTTGGCCCTCCCATTCCTTGGCTTCGATGGATATTATGCTCCCCCTACTCGGGGCGGCGCCATGAGCGAGAGAAGCCAAGTCGAAGGACTTCTATGAATAGACCAAATTAGAACCTGTTTTATGGAACAACAGCCGATTTAGAAGATCACTTCAAAATATATTTTCCTGATTTCTTTGTCCCCACTTTCTCTATAATCCCAGCTTCGATCAAGGGGTTTAAAAGGTCCATTGCCCCTTGCTTGGAGATATTGAGCGCTCCCCATATTTCCTTTGGCGACATACTTTTTCTATCTCTTAACAGGTTTAACAATTTTTCCTGTTTGGGTCTTAATATAATTTTTTCTGCGCCATAATTTAGTGATAGTTTTTGAATTCGCAGGAAGACCCTTTCAAGTATCAGATGTATTCCTTCAGCAACATATTCCAGCCATCCAGTTAGGTCGTTATTTTGTCGTCCGACATTATCTAGTGCACGATAATATCCCTGTCTGTCTTCCCAAAAAAATTCGTCCACCGAAAAAATATGATGAGAGTCAAATCCTCGACGATACAATTCCCACAGGGCCAACGCACGGCCAGTTCGGCCGTTTCCATCTCCAAATGGATGGATGGCTTCGAATCGGTAATGTATTATCGCCGAAGATATAACGGGCGACCATTTTGAACTTAATTTATTCCACCAATCCAATAATTCAATCGTAAGACTTCTAACAGCTTCTGGTTTTGGTGGTAAATAATTTCCGACCCTGACTACGATCTTTCGAAATTCACCTGCCTTGCCCTGCTCCATCACATTGCCTGAAATAATTCCATGAAGTTTGAGAAGGTCTTTTTCCAAGACGATTTTCTTGGAAGTATTTTTTTCAATGAACCGTAGCGCTGCAAAATAATTGAGAATCTCCTTCTTAGATCTTTCTGTTGAGGATGGAAGTTGTTTCCCCTCTTCCAAGATTCGAACTTCTTCTAATGTTAGTGGATTTCCTTCTATCGCTGTAGAACCGTGAGTGTTCCGAACCCGTGCGTCTTTTTGCAAAGCGGGCATCCATGGAACCTGAACAGTCGATGAAATGATCTTTTCCCTACAAGAGGCGATCTCCTCGATTATCTTAACGAGATGCGCAGTTACAGTAAATTTAGGATTATAAGTCATGCATAGTAGATTATAGATTAGTCCAGTATTAGTCAAGTTATAAGTCAAGACATTACTTGCAACATTATAAGCCCTCATAATATGAGGGCTTATAATGTTTGCTCCGATGGCCAGAGCAAGTTAGAACCTGTTTTATGTAGCAAATGACATGGCAAACCTCTTTACAATCGTCTAATTATCGTCTATAACAAGACTATATGTTAAGGCCAAAATATAACATTTCCAATAAATTACTTAATAATATCAAGACAATATCGGTTTTATGTGCCGAGTTGAACAACCAAGCGTTTCCCAGAACAGTACTGGCAAACTTCGAGGCAAAGGCAGATTCATTATCGACCTATGCATCTACGAGCATCGAGGGAAATCCTATCCCCTTAACGGACGTCAAAAGACTTATCAGATCAACACCAGAAAACATCAGGGACACAGAACGAGAAATTCTCAACTACAACAACGCGCTTGAAAATCTGAAAAACAATATCGCAAAAGATCGGATTTTAATAACTGAAGAGTTCGTCTGTGCCATTCAGCTACAGATCACAGCAGGCCTACTAGAAAAACATGGATGCGGTAAATTTAGAGCAGAACCTGTTTTTGTAAATGACCCGAGAAGCGGGAAACCGGTCTATCTGCCACCTGACCATCAAGACGTGTCCAGACTTATGATCGATCTTCTCGACTTCATTAAACAACAAAGAGGAATAGTTGATGCTCTCATCCTCGCCGGAATCTTTCATAAGCAGTTTGTTATCATTCACCCGTTCGTTGACGGAAATGGAAGGACCTCGCGTCTCATTACAAAGGCCTTGCTTGCCGATATGGGGCTAAACACTTTCAACCTTTTCAGCTTTGAGAATTACTACAATAAAAACGTAACAAAATATTTTGAAAAGGTTGGCGCTTGCGGAAACTATTACGAGATTGAGAGTGATTTGGATTTTACGGAATGGCTGGAATATTTTACCGATGGGATCATCGATGAATTGCTACGGGTCAAAAAAGATCTGAGTGCTGAAATGGTTTCGCCTGAAACGACTTTACAATCTCATCATAACAAGATCCTGAACTTTATTGACAAGAACGGGTTCGTCACCGACAGGGATTATTCAAAGATGACGACACGAGCAAAAGCAACAAGGGCGCTCGACTTCAAAAAACTTTTAAATTTAGGACTCATCGAACGTTTCGGTAGGGGAAGAGCGGTTTATTACAAGAAAACGGGCCCCTAGGAATCTCATTTAATGCCAAAACCCCACATTGCGTGGTTTTTTTCTTATGCTCCGCTGGCCAGACGCCGGCTCGCGGTACCCACTCGCCGGCACTTCAGCATTGTATGGTTCCGCATACACGGAACCCAAAAACATTGAAGGTCGTCGAACTATCCGCCTGACGGCGGAAGTTCTCGCCATGGCATTACACCAAAAGGAACGGGAGGACCAAAAGGCCCTCCCGTTCCTTGGCTCCGATGGCCAGAAGTCCTGCGCTCGTTTCAGCCGTAATCGCTTCGCGAAACGGCTGAATACTCGCTTCGGACACCCGTCGGCGTAATCGCAGCGTGCACACAGAACGTGCCCGCAGCTCAACGCCGACGTGTCGAACGCCCAGCCCTCGTGAAAGACCATCAGAGCAACAAAAAATCCCCACAAGGGGGATTTTTTGTTGCTCCGATGGCCAGACTCGAACTGGCGACCCGCTGATTAACAGTCAGCTGCTCTAACCAACTGAGCTACATCGGAATCTATGTTAGCGGGCACCTCATGATTTCTCTCATAACCGCTCATCGGATCGGCCCCCGACGTACTTAAAGTACGACTTAAACCGACTTTTGCCCCGACGATTTGCATCTAAACGATTCTCAGAGGCACCCTAATTTTAAAGAACGGCAAAATTCCAATTTTTAAGCCGGCCACGGCTAGCATCGGCCTTGATTTTTGTCAATGATCATAGAGCTCTTGTCAGGTGGCTATAAAACGGCGCCAAAACGTGCTAAACCGCCTTCCCGACCAGCTTTAGCGATTTTTTTGTAGACGATATTTGGATAACGATTTGTATAGCGCCTTACAGATGCCCGCTTTAAGCACGCGAATATGACAATCGTTTGATGATGGATTTTTCGAGGTGCCCAATAAATCACTTCTTTCCCTTGTTTTGCTTTCTCCACACATGAGGATCATCGAATTTAGGTTTGGGAGAGATTTTGGCGGCCTCTTTGATCATCAAGGCAAATTCGGGAAGGCCGTTTGTGCCGTAACGGCTGACGTTTTCATAGGCAAGTCCCGCCTTTAGAAGCCTCACGCCCAGAAGGTCGCCGTCTATAATGATATGCGCAAGAGTTCTACCGTAAGGATCCTTGCCTCCGCGAACCATGACGATGCGCCGTGCCTCGGAAAGCAGTTTTTTGGTAAGCTGCGAGGCGTTTTGTCCATAGGGTTGATCCTTATGAAAACCGTGTCTTGGGTGTGCAACCTCGGGGGCGTCTATGCCCAGCACCCTCACCTGCTCTTCACCGCACGAAAAAGAATCGCCGTCGTCAAATTTTATTTCAGCCTTTTTGCACTCCGACAAGTCCAGTTTTGGGGCACTCCATCCGACATTTGCAGCTGTGACAAGAACGCAAACCGCAGCAAAGCTAAAAAATCCTAACTTCATAGTTAAACCTCCTTGGGTATTTTCTCATCCAGATATTTCTGACACATCTCTATGGCTTCCGGCGCCGATGAAACCTCCACCGTTCCTGCTATATCCCAGCTACCGATTGCAAAAACGGGCTTTCCAAGTTTTCTCGATATTGCGATTTCTGAAAGCGTGCCCTCGCTTCCGCCCACGGCGATGAGCATCTCCGCCGTGTGGGCTATTATGACGTTTCTGGCATGTCCCATGTTCGTGGCTATCGGTATCGTAACATATTTGTTGGCCTGCTTTGAGTCGCCAAAAGGCAAAATGCCAACGATTGTACCGCCTCTCTCAAAGGCCCCCTTCGATGCAGCCTCCATCACGCCTGAAAGTCCGCCACACACGAGAATCCAGCCCCTCTTTGCGGCGAGCCTGCCCGCGTCGTAGGCCTCGCACCACTCCCGTTCAGACGCGTTCGCGGCTCCTATGATGCCGAGCATAGGCGGTATCATCTCTTTTCTCCTTTTTTCGCAGTTCTTGAAAGATACCAACGCCCAAGCCTTGTAAGCAGGCTCTGTCGAAGGTATATGGCGCGGTGTGGGCATATCTCGTGGCAGCAAAAACATTGTATGCAATTATCCTTATCTATTTCGGGAAAGCTGTCGTTAGAGGGGCTTATGGCCGCGACCGGGCACGATTTTACACATAGCTGACATTTTACACATAAATCATGGGCTATCTCGGGCTGGGACGAAAGGTTCGGCCAAACGAGCCGTTTCAGAAATTTTGAAACGCCTTTTTTCAAAGCGCCGCTTTGAAATGTCGCCGGCATCTTGAAGCCCTTTTTGATGAAATGGGAAACGTCCTCGCCGACTATTTTTATTGTCTCGCTTGCATTCCACAGATCAAGCTTAGCTGCACATCGCAGCGTATCTACATCTGCTGGTTCTACACCGGCAATTTTTGCGCATACCGCATCGACGCGGTGATGATCGGTGCCGGCAAGTATTGCCGAAATTTTGATCTGCCTTCCAGCTGACGGACCATCGCCCTCCATGGCTTCTATCGCATCGACTAGGTTAAGCGCGGGGCGCACCAGCTCCGATAGTTTCACGATCAGCCTTACGAAATCGGCGCCGTCGGGATTGTCGCGATGGTAGGCCGTTTTCATCATGCCCGGCACACAACCGAAAAGATTTTTCGTGCATACGGTAAGCGCGGTAAGGCTGTGGGTCTTGAATTTGGGAAGATTGATCAAAAAATCCGCTTCAAAAATCGCGGCCGAAATAGCAATGCCATCTATCATCCTCACGCCGCTCGCTTCGAAATTAATTTTTCTGGCACCCGCCCTAAGACATGCCTCACCCAGCCCCGACACCTTCCAGCAAAGCTCCGGCTCGAAGATGCCATTTGGGCTGTCCCCTACAAGCACCGTCGCACCGGCCTCTGCAAAAACCCGTATCGCCGCATACAGAAAACTTGGGTTTGTGGTTACTCCGCATTGCGGTGGATAGGCACCCAAAAGATTTGGTTTTAGCAGGACATTTTTGCCGCGAACGAAGGAAATATCGAAAGACGAAAGATTTATAGCCTGCCTTATCGAGGAGATAAGATTTTCTTCCTCGTAGTCGTTTTGCCTTACTAAAGCCACGCACTCCGTCATGAATAAAGATTTGGCATGCAAGCAGCCAGAATGCAAACAGTCCCGTAAACAATCTTTTTTATACCCACTCCTCACTGTTTACAGGACATCGATTTTTAACTAGTCTTGTCCCCAACAAAAAAAGGGGGGATTATGAAATTATCAAAGTTGTCGGTTTTCGTTGTTGTCTTGTTGTTGTTTGCGGTCTCCACTTTCGTCTCATGCTCGCAAAGGAGCGATAGACACTGGGGCCAGAAGCTCGATATCGACAAATCGTGGTGGAAAATGGAAGGACAATCCTGGGATCGCGACAAAAATGTATTCATGGCCGTCGGTCACTCAAATCCAAACTGGACCGATAAATACGACATGAGAAAGAGCGCCGATCTCGATGCCAGGGCTCAGGTTGCCCAATTTATGGCAAGCCTTGTGAAAACCTACTCTGAAGAGGTAAGGAGCCACAATTTTTCCATAGGTGAAAATGTTATCGAGGCTTCGGCCGAAGAGACCGTGCTTGGTTCGGTCATCGTTGCCAGAAAACACAAAAGCAAGCGATATATGTCGCTGGTCAAAGTCGATCTGGGATATTTCTTTTCCAACGTCTATAAGGCCTACAGAAACGATGCCTCAAGACATATCGAAAGACAGAATAAAAACCTAAGCCGTGAAAAGCTGGACAAACTCATTTCGGAAAAGGTGAACGAGGCACTGTCAAATCTCAAAAAACTCGAAGGGCCCTCCGTGGAAATGGCGCTTGAGCAAAATACGCAATCTGGCGAACAATAAGGAGATACCATGAAAAGGTTTTTGATTTTGATGGTGCTTGTCGCTTTTTTAATTCCGACCGAGGCTTTTTCGAAATCCGCACCCGACTGGATTTACGGATCATCTAAAAAATATCCCGAACCGAGATATTTCATCGGGATCGGCTCCTCCCCAATAGATCGGGGCGGACCCAAACAGCAGCATGAATGGGCAGGCGACAGGGCCAGAGCTGAAATAGCCAAGATAATTCGCTCGGAAGTTCGGGTGACATCGTCTGCTGAAAGAAAAGTTTCCGGTATGGACCAAAACAAAAGACGCAAAAGCTGGGAGGGAAGGTCTGGTTACAGCGAGGCCATATCCGTCACTGCAAACGAAATTTTGGAAGGTGTCGAGATAAAGGAATATCATTCCGACAAAAAATCAAAGACGCTTTATGCGCTGGCGGTACTGGACAGGCACAAAGCCGCAAAAAAACTGGAACAGGAAATAAAATCGATAAAGGCGTCCATCGCGACCAAAATGGAAGAGGGCAACAGCCTTCAAACGACCGGCTCGTTTTTGCCGGCTCTTGGCCGTTACAACGATGCATTGCTTTTAACTGGCAAAGCCTCCGAGATGAATGGCGTGCTTTCCGTTTTAAAACCCGCAGGAGCGTCTCCCTTTTTGGATACGGCATCCTACGAGGCAGATCTTACAAGGCTCATAGCGCAGATGAGAAGCCTGATACGCTTTGACGTGACAGTCGAAGGTCCGGCTTTAGGGGTCAAGGGTTACATCGTAAACGGTCTTTCAAAATCGGGCATAACCGGAGCGGCTTCCGAGTCTGCGCCTAAAAATTACATCCTAAACGGACTTACCGACGTTACCTACAAGGGAACGATAGATATGGGAAAAGACCTGAGCATGCACATCTATCAGGCCGATATCGACATCTCGGTAAACGATCCTGCGATAGGCGCCACCTTGGGAACGCTCATTTACAGCGCAAGCGCCAATGAAAAAACCGAAGAGCTGGCAAAGAAATCCGCAGTGCGCGCCCTTGGCAATCTGATTCAGAAAAAAATAGCGGACGATATAATGAACCTTCGCTAATTTAAAAAAACTGGAGGAAACATGAAAAAGATAGCGACTATTGCCTGTATCATTGCAGTCTTTGCGATGAGTGGATGCGCCACAAAAAAGGTTTATACGAAAGGCAAGTACATAGACCCGGATGAGATCATCCTTTTAAGCGACAAATTTGTAGAGGCAGATTTACAGATAATAGCGGACAGGCTTTCCAATTCCCTGCTCTCGAGCAACGTGGTTGCAGATCGCGACAGAAAGCCGGCGATAATCATCAGTCTTTTTACCAACGGTACCGATGAGCACATAGACGTGCTCTCCCTTACCAACAAAATAAGGACCGATCTTATAAAATCGGGCCGGTTTAAATTTTTAAATGAACGCCTCAGAAGGGAAATAGCCAAAGAATATGAATATCAGTCTTCAGGCTACGTAGATCCCGAGACAGCAAAACAAAAGGGCCGCCAGATAGGCGCAGACTGGATGGTCTCGGGGCACATAGCCTCCATAAGACAGCCGGTAGGAAAAAAAGAAATCGTTTATTATAAAGTCACCATGGAAGTTACCGACATAGAAACCTCCGAAATCGCCTGGACCGACGAAGTAGAAGTAAAAAAACAATTTCAGAGAAAGCGTGTAAGGCCTTAATTTGACGCGATTGGTTTTTGTTCCACGAATTATATGCGTATAGCGGTCTGCGCGGTATATGAGGTCGGATCGTGATTTCTGCACCCAACAGGACCTTGAAGATTTCAATGATCGGCCATATCGTCAAAACAGCGCTCGTCTTAGCGGCACTTTTGCTGGTTTCCTCGTGTGCGTCTGGCTACTACGCCAAGGCCGGCGCTGCTCACAGCGCTTACAAGCGGGGCGAATTCAAAAAATCGGCCGAGATCATAAAACGGACGAAAGTCTCTCCCCGGGACAGACTTTTAAGGCTCCTCGATGAAAGCATGATCTTGCACGCAGCCGGAGAATATGAAGAAAGCAACAGGCTTTTGTCGGAGGCGGAGGAACAGGCCGAATCGTTTCGCTCCAAGAGCCTATCGAGGGAAATATCGGCAACGCTTTTTTCCGAAGAGGCCACCGAATACGCAGGCGAGCGCTTCGAACGCATGTTCATTCCAGTCATCAGGCTCCTTAATTACATAGCGCTGGAGAACTGGAACGGTGCGCAGGTGGAGGTGCGAAAGATTCAGACGACAGCCGAGCGCGAATACGACCGGGCTGCCGATTTCGACAACGCATTTTCGATGTATCTTTCCGCGATGATATGGGAGGCGTCCGGCCTGATAAACGATGCCCTCATCGAATACAGGCGTCTTGCCGCCCAAAATAAACAGGTTCCATATTATGCCCACGACATGAAACGCATTTCGGCGAAGCTTGGAATGATGCCAAAATTTCCGCCCAAAGATTCGATTGCTTGGCAGTCACCGGAAAATTACAAAAAAGAGGACGGCGAACTCATAGTGATAGTCGGAATAGGACAAGCACCTATCTTTTGTTCGGAAACAGTAGCTACCGGATTTTTCACAGTTGCCATGCCAACGCTTTCCCATGAGCCTGCTCTTGCAGATCACGTCGAAATTAAAATCGACGGCAAATCGATAGGCCGCACGTACACATTTTACAATGTCACCGAAGACATTTTAAAGGCGCTCGAACTCCGCCGCAAGCGCAGCTTCATGCGCAAGCTGGCAAAACTTGGAACGCAAGGTGCTCTCTACGGCGTCTCAAACGAACTCATGAAAGATGACGAAATAGAAAAACAGCTCCTGGGCCTTGGCCTTGCCCTCTTGGGGATTTCCATGTCGGCCGCTGAAAAGGCCGACGAGCGCAGCTGGCGCACGTTGCCTGATTTTTTTCAGATTGGAAGATTCTTTCTAAAGCCCGGTGAATACGAGGTCGAGCTCGTTCCTTCGAAGGGAACGGGCATGCCGCCGGAAAAAATTTCCATCGACCGCGACAAGCCCCGATTTATGATGGCGAGCTTTCCACAGACGACGGCTTCCGGCAGGCCAGCCCCGTTTAAATATTCCGCCAAAAAATCCGGCACCGAAACAGAAGTGGCGATGCTTGCGGCGCAGGTTAAGAAAAATCCGCAAGCCGGTAACGCCAAGGCATCCTTGGCCGTGGCGAAGGTAAAAGCCGGGGAATACGACGTGGAATTGCTTTCGCTTGAGGCGATAAAACAAGGCGGAAGCAAAGAGGACGCCTATTTCGCGCTGATAACATCGGAGACGATAAAAGGCAGCTATGCCAACGCCGCGGCTTATGCGCAAAAAGCCCTGATAGCTGTACCGGGAAGCAGTGTACCGTTTGGGGAATACGCCCATGCACTCGAAAGCCTATCTGTATCTTCAAAAGGCAAAACAGGGCCGAAAATCGTCTTCAAGGACCCGGGCGATCATCATGCAGGCGCCCTTTCCGCCTATATAAACGGCCTTGTATGCGAGAAAAATGGCGATCGACAAAGTCAGCCTAGAACTTGGTCAGAAGAATACACATACGATACAAATGGGAATCGGCTTACTTATGAATATCATGACTTTGGCAATCTGAATACACCTGTAACTTATTCAAAAAAATACACATACGATGCAAATGGGAATCTGTTTATTGTGGAGAGTCATTGGAATGACGGTCTGAATTCGCCTGTGACTTATTCGGAAGAACACATATACGATGCAAGTGACAATCTTTTGTTCATCTTAAGGTATGAATATTTTGACGGCGCCGAAGATGGGGTTGATTTTGAAAAATATACATATGATTCAAATAACAATCTACTTACATATGAATATCATTCATATGATGAAGAAAGTTGGGGTGCTAAATATACTTATGATAATATGGGTAATATACTTTCAGGTGAACGCGAAGAGAATGGGACAACTCTGAGTTCAATAAAATTCGAATATGATACCAGCGGCAATAGGTCAAGCTTGTTGTTTTCAACTTATTATAATGGAGTAGTAAAGTCTAAGTTAGAAGAATATACATACGATGAAGATGGCAAACTTTTAGATTTAAAGAGGCATTGGGGTGAAACTGATACGCCCATATCAGATTTGGCACAATATGAATATGATAATTTGGGTAATCTGACTGGCTATAAAATTAAGCATTCTTTATTTCCCCCGGAATTACAGGGACACTGCTCTTCGCCGAATACTAAAGGTTGCGGAGATATAGTTGTTTCTGGAACACTTCAGAATTATGTTCCTGTACAAAAATCACTCTATTTTTCTGTTTGGAATGAAATATATGAAAATAATTATGATTCAGTATTAAAATACCCGTGTGTTGTTAATGTTTTGTTTTCATATTCTGGTATTAATTATGAATTTAGTCTCAAAAATGGCCATAAAATTAAAGTTCTGGATCCCCGATCGAGTCGGGGATGACGAAAAAACCGATTGTGAAAGTTCGGGGGACATATATGGACCCGCACTGACGTCAAGTAGCGAGATTGGCAAAGAACCCCTGGAGCGTGTCAAGTAAACTGTGTAACTGAATTTCATACCGGAACTCTCTCGTCGAACAGAATGACAAATTGATTCAGAGCCACCTTCCAATCCCGAATCGGCAGCGTCCATTTTTTTGAGATCTTTTTTGTCGCCATATAGAGCAGCTTCATGATCGACTCGTCGTTCGGAAAAGAGCCCCTGTTTTTGAGAACTTTCCTTAACGAATAATTGAGCGACTCGATTGCATTGGTTGTGTAGATCACCTTTCGAATCTCTGGTGGATAATCGAAGAATCCGGTCAACCTCTCCCAGTCCGACCGCCAACTGGGGCTGATCGCCGGATACTTACTATCCCAGCGGGTTGCAAAGCGCTCCAGAGCTGCTTCCGCCTCGCCAATTATTGGGACACTATAGATAGCGCGCAAATCGGTCGCCATGGCCTTGCGCTCTTTCCACGGAACGTATTTGAGCGCATTGCGAACCTTATGCACGATGCAGAGCTGGACCTGTGTCATCGGAAAAACAGTCTCAATGGCTTCCGGCAATCCCTTTAGTCCATCGACACAGGCCACGAAACAATCTTGAACACCGCGGTTCTTTAAATCATTAAAAACAGACAGCCAGAATTTAGACCCCTCGCTTTCGCTCATCCAAAGGCCCAGAAGCTCCTTCTCGCCTTCCATGTTGACGCCTAGTGCCAGATACACGGCCTTTGTCTGAACGGGACCCTCCTGACGTGATTTCACGAATAACGCATCAAAATACAAAATAGGATATACCGACGAAAGAGGCCGACTTTGCCATGCTCGCACATCGTCCAAAACGGCTTCGGTCACGTTGGATATAAGTCCGGCTGATACCTCAACGCCGTAGAGCTCTTCAAGCTCAGCCTGAATATCTCGCGTGGACAACCCCCGCGAATAAAGAGCTAATACCTTGTCGTCAAACCCCGCGATTCGCCGCTGCCGCTTCGGCACGAGCACGGGCTCGAATGTCCCATTGCGATCACGCGGCACTTCGATCTCAAATTCTCCAGCGCTGCTCTGCACGAGCTTCTTCCCCTTGCCATTGCGGCTGTTGCCGCTCCCGCGCCCAGAGGCCTCATGTGGCTCATAGCCAAGATGATTTTTTATCTGGGCTTACCAACCTTCAATGGCTCGCTCTCACTAGCAACCCAATCAAGGACATAAAACCCCT
>Ga0351877_1100_pt1 | contig 25293 bp, 16 predicted proteins | sample BONcelFGM3001D13_FD_206775 | JGI IMG/M metagenome (GOLD analysis project Ga0351877, IMG submission 206775) | Enriched cells from coal bed in the Powder River Basin, Montana, United States - BONCAT cells FGM rep3 HSBNCT.FGM.300.1.D13 ...
ATGTTGAGATCAATGCGATGCTTATTGAAATTGATGGGAAGTATGTTGGTCAGGGAACAATGCGTGATATTAGCAGCCGGATTCAAGTTGAAGAATCACTGCGATCCTCAGAACTTTTTTTTAGAGAGGTCTGGGAAAAATCAAGCGATGGAATGCGAATTATTGATAGTGAAGGAAAAGTTCATTTGTGTAATTCCGCTTATGCAGAAATGGTAATGCAGCCAAAAGAAGATATAATCGGAAATAGTTTTGTTGAATCATATGCAGAAGAAATTAGCTCCGGTATTCTTGAAAGATATAAAATAAACTACCAAACAAATAAGATAACTCAAAAATATGAAACCTACTTATCGCTTAAATCAGGGGACAAGAAATATTTCGAAATAACTAATTCCAAACTCTCAATAGGAAATTTTTCTGAACTAATTCTGAGCATTTTTAGAGACGTCTCAGAAAGAAAAAAATCTGAATTAGAGTTAAAGAAAAAAGATAAAATACTTGAAGGAATTGCTGAAGCTTCAAAAATATTAATTAGTGAGGATGATTTTGATGTTGCGGCTGAAAAAGTTCTAAAAATATTAGGTGAGTCCACAGAAGTTGATCGTGTTTATATTTATGAGAATATTCCCTTCAAAGGAAATGATTGCCTTATCGAAAGATATGAATGGGCAAATGAAGGGACAATTCTACAACTTGATGTTTGGCAGGGTGAGGTAATTCCCTACAGCCGTTTTGAAGCGGTAGCAATGTATGAAAAATTGAGCAAAGGTGAAATGCTTCATCTCAACATTGAAGATATGAGTGAAGAACAAATCAAATCTTTTATCGATTCAGACATTAAATCCATTTTATTGGCGCCAATAATTTTTAGTGGTCAGTTTTGGGGATTCCTTGGATTCGATGCATGTAAAAAACCTAGAAATTGGACAACAAATGATAAACAAGTGCTTGAGACTATTGCTTCAAGTATTGGTGGAGCAGTAAACCGAAAAGCAGCTCAGTCAAAATTAATAGAAAAAAATAGTGAATTAGATATAGCTCTTAAACAAGCACATCAAGCTGCAAAAGCAAAAAGTGAATTTCTTGCACTAATGAGTCATGAGATTCGTACCCCCATGAATGCGGTTATAGGGATGACCGGACTTTTACTCGATTCTCAACTTAGCGAAATTCAAAGAGAATTTGTTGAAACAATACGTCTTTCAGGAGAACAATTATTAGTTATTATTAATGATATATTAGATTTCTCCAAAATTGAATCTGAAAAATTAGACCTCGAAAGTCAACCATTTGAAATAAGAGAATGTATAGAAGATGCTCTTGATTTACTTGCTTCAAAAGCAGCAGAAAAGGGGATTGATCTACTATATCTTTTAAGAGCAAACACTCCCGGTACAATTAAAGGTGATGTAACAAGATTAAGACAGATATTAACTAACCTCGTTAATAATGCAATTAAGTTTACAGAGACAGGTGAAGTATTTATTGAAGTTAAATCGACTCCGGTTGAAAATAATTTTAACAAAATTACTTTCTCTGTGAAGGATACGGGGATCGGAATTCCAGAAGATAAACTCAATAGATTATTTCAACCTTTTAGCCAAGTAGATTCTTCAACAACAAGAATATATGGAGGAACCGGTTTAGGTTTGGTTATCTCAAAAAGATTAACTGAACTTATGGGAGGTAATATGTGGGTTGAAAGTGTTCCCGGCAAAGGATCAACTTTCCATTTTACCATAGTTGCCGAAACAGTACCCGCATTGCCAAGAATATTTGTTAAAGGGGTTATCTCACAACTTGAAGGGAAAAAAGTATTAGTTGTTGATGATAACTCAACAAATAGAAGAATCTTAGAGATACAAACTAAAAATTGGGGAATGGTTCCAATCCTTTTTGAGAAACCACTTGAAGCCCTAAAGACGGTAAGCGATGGGACTAAATATGATCTAGCCATTCTTGACTATCAAATGCCTGACCTTAGTGGAATAGATCTCACCACTGAAATTAGAAAGTTACCAGTTGGTGAAAATCTTCCTATAATAATACTAACTTCAATGGGAAGAAAAGAAGATGATTCTGTTATTGAGAAACTGAAAATATCAAAATACATCTTCAAACCTGTAAAACAGTCTCAATTATTAGATGCAATCTCTGTCGTTTTAGGTGGACATGTTCAATACAAACCGCGTCACGAGAGATCATTAACAATTGATAAAAATCTTGCTGAAAAATATCCTCTCAGAATATTACTCGCAGAAGATAATGTTATTAACCAAAAAGTTGCTTCACGAATTTTAGAAAAACTCGGATTTAGATCTGATATTGCAAGTAATGGGCTTGAGGCTGTCGAAGCTGTTAAAACAATTAATTATGATATTGTTTTCATGGACGTGCATATGCCGGAACTGGACGGATTGGAAGCTTCCAGAATAATTGTAGAAGAAATTCCTGAAGGTAGAAGACCGATAATTATTGCAATGACTGCAAACGCCATGCAGGGAGATCGGGAACTTTGTTTGGCTGCTGGTATGAATGATTATTTAGGTAAACCCGTACGTATTGAGGAACTGCAGGAAATGCTCTCCAAATGGGGTCAAAAAATATATTCACATAAACAGAATATTATTGAATCTCTCCAAATGGATAAACTTCCCACAAAGTTTATCGATGAATCAAAAATATCCTTCTTTAAAGATTTACAGTCAGAAGAAGATCTTGAATTCTTTGCTGAATTGATAGATATTTATATTGTTGAAACCCCAAAAATGTTACTAAAGATTCGTGAGTCAATTGAAAATCAAAGTGCGAGGGATCTTGCATTTGTATCACATAAATTGAAGGGAAGTAGTGTTATGCTCGGAATAGAGCGTATTTACCAAATTTCCTCTGATCTGGAGCAGATTGGTAAATCGGGAACAACTGATGGAGCACATCAGATGTATGTTGAATTAGAAGAACTTTTCTTAAAAGTTATAATTGAATTAGGACAATTAAAGCGCAAGTATCTACCCGCATAAATTAGCCGTTTTAGTTTGTTTGAATCTTTTAGAATTCCAGTCAAAGTACCTTGAATGACTCTCTCCTTTTTTATTATATTTAAAGTTATATTAATTTAGATAAAATATGTTTCAGAAAGAGGATTTCGTGGCTATTCAAACCGAAGAAAAACATCAAGAAAAAACTTTAATAGAAGATATACCAGCGATACTTCCGGTACTGCCTTTAAGAGATATTGTAATTTTCCCGTACATGATTTTTCCTGTTCTTGTCGGGAGAGAACAATCAATTAGAGCTGCTAACTATGCACTTGATAACGGAAAATATATTTTTCTTGCTACCCAGAAAAAATCAAATCTTGAAGATCCCAAAAAAGCAGATATTTATTTCGAGGGAACAATTGCCAAAATTGTTCAAATCTTGAAACTACCGAATGGACTTTTAAAAATTTTGGTGGATGGTGTCCTTCATGGCAAAATAACTGAGTTTACAGAGAGAAAAGAATTTTTTGAAGCTGAGATTGAAACTATTGTATCAATGCCGGAAAACGATCATGAAATGAATGCATTGATTAGACAAATGGTTCATCTTTTCAAAGACTACGTTAAGATTAACAGAAATATTCCTTCAGAAGCTATTGTTGCGTTTGACAGCATTGAAGAACCAGACAGAAAATTGTTTTATGCAGCAGCTAATATTAATCAATCGATTGAAACGAAACAGAAAATCCTTCAAAAGTTCACAATTAAGGAACAGTATTATGAGATTATTGCACTCTTAAATTCTGAAATTGATATTCTGAAAATCGAAAAAGAGATTGATAATAAAGTACAGGACAACATTGCTAAAACTCAAAGAAAATTTATAATTCAAGAACAGATTAAAATTCTTCAGGATGAATTAGGTGAGGAAGACGATGGTTCACCCGAATATTTAAAATTAAAAGATCGAATTAAAAAAGCAAAAATGCCGAAAATGGCTAATGAAAAAGCTATAGAGGAATTAAACAAACTAAAGAAAATTCCTACACTATCTCCTGAGTTTACAGTTATTCGAAATTATTTGGATTGGTTACTTGATGTACCCTGGAACAAAAAATCGAACGATAATCTTGAAATTAAACATGTTCAAACAATTTTAGATCAGGATCATTTCGGATTAGAGAAACCGAAGGAAAGAATTATTGAACACATTGCGGTTCTAAATTTGGTTAAACAAATACGGGGACAAATTTTGTGTTTTGTTGGACCTCCCGGGGTTGGTAAAACGTCTTTAGGAAGATCAATAGCTCGTGCACTTGGCCGGGAATTTGTTCGAATAAGCTTAGGTGGGGTTCGTGATGAAGCCGAAATTAGAGGTCATCGAAGAACATATATCGGTTCAATGCCTGGGAAAATTATTCAATCAATGAAAAGAGCATCAACAATCAACCCTGTTATCCTGCTTGATGAAATAGATAAACTTAGTGCTGATTTTCGAGGTGATCCATCATCTGCAATGTTAGAAGTTCTGGACCCCGAACAAAACAATACATTTCAAGATCATTACCTTGAAGTCGATTATGATTTATCACAAGTGATGTTCATTACAACCGCAAATGTGAGATATTCAATTCCTGCTCCTCTACAGGATCGTATGGAAATAATTGAATTATCCGGATACCTTGAGTATGATAAAATAGAAATTGCTAAAAGACATATTATGCCAAAGCAAATCAAAGCACACGGACTTGATAATAAAAATGTAAAATTCAATGATGAAGCAATCAGAAAGATTATTACTCACTATACACGTGAGGCGGGAGTAAGAAACCTTGAGAGAGAACTTGCATCAATCTGTCGCAAGCTTGCTAAAGAGATTGTCCTCAGAGATTCTCAGAATGGATCGGTTAAGAAAAAGAAAAAAGAATTCGTAGTTGATGAAGTAGATATCGAAAAATATCTCGGTGTTTCGAAATATAAAAATAGTAAGTTTGATAAATCGAACAGGGTCGGTAGTATAACCGGTCTCGCATGGACAAGTGTAGGAGGCGAATTACTTGTTGTTGATGTTTCAGTAATGAGTGGTTCCGAAAAACTTACGCTCACAGGGCAAATCGGAAATGTTATGAAAGAATCTGCACAAGCTGCTTTAAGTTATCTGAGATCAAATGCAAAAAAATTACATGTTGATGAGAATTTTTTCAAAGGGAAAGAGATTCATATTCATCTTCCCGAAGGGGCAATACCTAAAGATGGACCTTCGGCAGGTGTCGCGATGACTTTAGCAATGCTTTCAGCTATCACCGGAAAACCAACACGCGGTGATGTTGCAATGACAGGTGAAATAACATTGAGAGGAAAGGTTTTAGCTATTGGCGGTCTGACAGAAAAGCTATTAGCTGCTAAAAGAAATGAAATAAATACGGTTTTAATTCCGAGAGAGAATGAATCAGATTTGAAAGAAATTCAAGCGGCTGTCACTGACGGTTTAAGAATCATTCCAATTTCCACAGTCGAAGAGGCAATTCCATATGCTTTTGAAGATATAACTAAAAAAGTAAGGTCGAGAAGTGTTATCAAATCAGCATCTAAAAGAAAGAAGAAATAACAAAATGAATCAAATAAAAGTTAGTGGTGGTAGTAAAAAAGAAATTTATGAATCCTTATTTCCACAAATTAAAAATTTGCTGGATGCTGAAGATAGTTTAATCTCTAATTTGGCAAATGTCACTGCCGCTTTAAAGGAATCTTTTCCCAAATTCAGTTGGGTTGGCTTTTATATGTTTGATGGTGAAAAACTTTTTCTCGGTCCATTCCAAGGAAAAGTTGCCTGTACGAAGATTGAAATTGGTAAAGGCGTTTGCGGATTTGCTGCAGAAAAAATGGAGAGTTTAATCGTCCCCGATGTAAATGAATTTGAAGGACATATTACATGTGATACTCAAACCAAGTCTGAAATTGTCATCCCACTTTTTGATGACGAAGGTATTTTAGGTGTGTTGGATATTGATAGTTATGAATATAATACCTTTGATAATACTGATTTAACTCAATTAGAAGAACTGGTCGATTATTTAGTTAACGAAATCTTTTAAGGAAATTCAAAATGGCTTTTTTAGTCACTGCTCGGAAATACAGACCACAACGTTTTGATGAAGTTGTTGGGCAGGAACATATTACTACAACCTTAATCAATTCACTCAAAAGTGGAAGAGTAGCTCATGCTTATCTTTTTACGGGTCCACGCGGAGTAGGAAAAACAACCTCTGCAAGAATATTAGCAAAATCACTTAATTGTCTAAACCCTCAAGATTTTGAACCATGTAATAAATGCGAAATGTGTTTATCAATCCAATCTTCTCAATTAATGGATATTATTGAAATTGATGCAGCCTCTAATCGTGGTATAGACGAAATTAGAATGTTGCGCGAATCTGTAAAATATTCTCCAACAAAAGGGAAGTATAAAGTTTATATCATAGATGAAGTTCACATGTTGACTAAGGATTCGTTTAACGCTTTTTTAAAAACATTAGAAGAACCACCGTCCCATACAGTATTTATTTTTGCAACTACAGATATTCAGAAGGTGCCTTCTACAATTATTTCACGATGTCAACGATATGATTTCAGAAGAATAAATCTAACTATTACTAAAACTCTATTACAGGAAATTGCCAATAAAGAAGGTATCAAAATTGACGATAAAACTTTAACAATTATTGCAAAAAAAGCTGATGGTGGTCTTCGTGATGCAGAAAGTTTTTTCGATCAAGCGGTTGCATTTTGCGGTGATACAGTAGATTATGAGACTGTCGTAAAAATCTTAAATCTAATTGATGATGAAGTCTATTTTAAAATATCGGATGCAATTCTTCAGAAAGATTATTCGATTCCATTTTCAGTATCAAAATTAAATTATGATAATGGTTGGAACTTTATCGATTTTACCGAAGGTTTGGTTGAGCATTTCAGAAATATTATGACTGTAGTTGTTTCGGGAACTACTGATTTTATTGAAACATCAGAGGTTTACAATCAGGCATATTTGAACTACCAAAAAAGTTTTACCGAAAGTGACCTTTTAAGAATATTAAGTTATTTGAATAATTTACAATCGGAATTACGTTTTTCTCAAAACCACAAATTGAAAATTGAGGTTGCTCTTTGTCATATTATCGGACTTGAAAGAAGCATCACAATTTCGTCACTCCTCTCAAACATTGATATTGATGAACCCGACTTAAAATCAGAAAAGGTTTTAAAACCTTCTTCTAAAAAAACAGAATTAGAAACTTCTACCGTCAGCGATAATCGAAATTTCTATCAGCAATCAACGGAGGTTAAACAAGAAGAAAAAAGAGAGATTAAACCGATTCAAAAGTCAACTATAAATGAACCTGATTCACTTTTCAATTTTGAAAGTGTAATTAAAAAATGGGAAGGTTTTGTTAAATCGATCAATTCAGAAAAAGCTCTTGTTCTTGGTCCGATGGTAAGTAAACTTTCTCCAATTGGAGTTGATAGAAATAGGATTAATGTACAATTCGGAGATGATTCGGGAAAAGTAATGTATTCAACTCACCAGGAATATTTTGATAAGAAGATAATTGAACATTTTGGTAAAAAATTTCATTTAAACTTTGTTGAGGGAAATATTGTTAGTTCATTCAGTAATGAAGTTGCTAATTCTTCAGTTTCAATCCCTAAAATTCAATTTGATAAATCCGCTGATGATGATCCATTGATTATCGCAATTAAAGAAGAATTAGGGGGTGAAGAGTTTAATTGATTTTCACTTAATCTCTTAAATATGAAGGAATTACGACAAAATATTTTCGGTAATTCCTTGTTAAAATTGTGATTATTTTATTTATTTACTTATTTTTGTAAACTATGTCAGAAAATCTAATAATTGCAATAGATGGTCCCGCCGGATCAGGTAAAAGTACTACTGCCCGTTTACTTGCTCAGCGTCTCGGATTTTTATATATTGACACAGGTGCGATGTATAGAGCAATTACCTACTCAGCCATTACGAATGACATTTTAGAGAACAAAGAAGCAATCGTCAAATTTACGAAAGAATCAAACCTTTCTTTAAAGTATAATGGAGATACAAAAGTATTCCTTAATGAAGTTGAAATTACAGATGAAATAAGATCCCCATTAGTAAATTCTAAAGTAAGTGACATAAGTAAAATAATTGAAGTGCGGGAAGAGCTGGTTGCTAAACAAAGATTAATGGGACAACAAGGAAATTGCGTAATGGAAGGCAGAGATATTGGCACTGTAGTTTTCCCGAATGCAAGTGTAAAGATTTTTCTAACTGCCTCAATAGATAAAAGAGTTGATAGAAGATTAAAAGAATTTGAAGACAATGGGAAAAAAGTATTCTATGATGATGTAAAAGAGAATTTAGTCAACAGAGATATTATTGATTCCACAAGAGATGTAAGTCCGTTAGCAAAAGCTGAAGATGCGGTTGAAATTGATACATCTTTTTTAAGCATAGATGAACAGGTAACAGAAATTTTAGAAATAATTAGAAATTTTCAAACCAGTACCAAATAGATAAAATTTAAAGCCATAAAAACAAAATATGTTAAACTAATTTTGTTGTTTTTATTTTCATTTAATGGCTTTGGAAGATAAAAACAAAAAGTACTTATTGGAGGATTAATGTCTGAAAAGACTAAATTCGTGAAAAACGATTCAGCTAAAGATGATTATCAAAAAGCACAGAAGTTTTTCCATGAAGAAGAATATTCCCAGGAGGAATTTTCTGCATTATCAAAACTTTATTCCGATTCTTTCCGCGATGTGAAAGAAGGAGAACCTATCACAGCCAGAATTGTACGAATAGTACCTGATGGTGTTATCGTTGACGTTGGCTTCAAATCTGAAGGCTCTTTGTCTAAAGATGAATTTACTAATTTCGAAAGCCTAAAAATTGGTCAAGAAATTGAAGTTGTTCTCGAAAGTGTAGAAGATCAAGAAGGTAATCTAGTTCTAAGCAAAAGACGTGCTGATTTCCTCAGAATTTGGGGCAAAGTTACACGTTCTTACGAAACTGGCGAAATTCTTACCGGAAAAATTGTTCGCAGAATTAAAGGCGGTATGGTTGTTGACCTTATGGGAATGGAAGCATTCTTACCAGGTTCACAAATTGATGTTCGTCCTATTCGTGATTTTGATGCTTTTGTCGGACGTGATATGGACTTCAAGGTTGTTAAAGTAAACATTCCAACTGAAAATGTTGTTGTTTCCCATAAAGTTCTTGTTGAAGAAGAAATGGCTGACCAACGTCAAGCTATTCTTGATAAACTTGAAAAAGGACAGATTTTACAAGGTACGGTTAAAGCTATCACCGATTTCGGTGTTTTCGTTGACTTGGGCGGTGTCGACGGTTTAATTCACATCACTGATTTAAGTTGGGGAAGAATTAACCATCCAAATGAAGTTGTTAAACTCGATCAAACAATTAATGTTGTTGTTACAGATTTTGATGAAGAAAAACGAAGAATTTCATTAAGTCTTAAAAAATTATTGGCTCATCCCTGGGAAAATATTGAAGCTAAACTTAATATCGGCGATAAAGTCTCCGGTAAAGTTGTTTCATTAACCGAGTATGGTGCTTTCATCGAAATTGAAAAAGGAATTGAAGGACTTATCCACAATTCTGAAATGAGCTGGACTCAACATATTAAACATCCATCTCAAATGGTTGCGATGGGACAAGTTATAGAAGCAATAGTTTTAAGCCTTGATAAAGATGAAAAGAAAATCTCTCTTGGCATTAAACAGCTTGAGCCGGATCCATGGCAAGAGTTGATGCAAAAGTATCCGGTCGGTTCAAAACATCAAGGAATTGCACGTAATTTGACCAACTTCGGTGTATTTATTGAACTTGAACCCGGTGTTGATGGATTAGTTCATATCAGTGATTTATCATGGACTAAAAAAATCCGCCACCCCGGTGAAGTTGTTAAAAAAGGTGAAAGACTTGATGTTGTTGTTCTTGGTGTTGATGTTGATCAAAGAAAAATTTCTTTGGGACACAAACAAATCCAGGATAACCCATGGGATGGTTTTGAAACCGAATACGCAACAGGCAAAATTGTTTCTGGTAAAGTAGTTCGCATTATCGAAAAAGGATTGATTGCTGAATTACCTCACGGAGTTGACGGTTTTGTTCCAACGAATCAATTATCTACTGGAAAAGTAAAAAATCTTGCACTTTTATTCCCGATTGATGATGAACTTTCATTAAAGGTAATTGAATTCGATAAAGAAAATAAAAAAATCGTTTTAAGCGCAACAGGCGCTTTGAAAGATTTATCTGAAGATAATATTCAAGATTATATAACAAAACATAAACTTGAAAAAGTTACTGTTCAGGACATTAAAAATGCTGATACGGGTAATGTTGAATCATCAGATTTTTCTATCTTTGAATTGCCGGAAGACATGCCGTCAAAATCATCAAGAGATAAAAACGACAACGAATCTGAATAATATAATTCAGTGATCTGATTTAACAGGGCGAGGTTTATCCTCGCCTTTATTTTTAATATGATAAAATTTTAATGAATCAAAAAGTTGCATTACATACGCTCGGGTGTAAGTTAAATTTTTCCGAAACATCGACTATTGGAAAACAATTCAAACAGAATGGATTTGAAGTTGTTGAATTTTCGGAGAAGGCTGATGTATTTGTAATTAATACTTGCACAGTCACTGCGAATGCTGAAAAAGAATGCCGTCAAATAGTTAGAAGAGCATTACGAAATAACCCAAATGCGTTTATTGTTGTTACCGGCTGTTATGCTCAACTTCGTCCGGAAGAAATCAGCAATATAAACGGAGTTGATTTGGTACTCGGCAGTAATGAAAAATTTAATCTCTTTTCTTACGTTGATTCATTTCAGAAAAAAGAATTAGCTTGTATTTATGTATCATCAACCGAGGAATTAAATCAATTTGGTTTAGCTGCTTCTTCAGATGCCGACAGCCGAACTCGAGCTTATTTCAAGATTCAGGATGGTTGTGATTATAAATGCTCATTCTGTACAATACCGCTTGCGCGTGGACTCAGCAGAAGCTTGAACGAATCTGAACTGATTAATCAGTTTCAAGATATTCTAAGCCAGAATTATAAAGAGATAATTTTAACCGGAGTGAACGTCGGAGATTACGGAAAAGCATTAGATACTAATTTATATAAACTTCTATTAAAGTTGATTGCACTTGAAGGTGATTACCGATTAAGAATCAGTTCAATCGAACCAAATTTATTAACAGATGAAATTTTAACTCTGACTAAAAATAGTAATAAACTCACCAAGCATTTTCATATTCCTTTGCAAAGTGGAAGTGCTAAAATTCTTAAACTGATGCAGCGAAGATATACCAAAGAATATTATTTTGATTTGATTCATAAAGTAAAATCAGAAATACCGAATGTAGGAATTGGTGTTGATGTAATTGTCGGATTCCCCGGGGAAGGGGAGGAGGAGTTTCTTGAAACTTATAATTTCTTAAAAGAACTTCCCATCTCTTATTTACATGTTTTCACATATTCAGAAAGACCCGATACAAAAGCAATTACAATGGAAGGACAAGTTCCGATAAATATTCGTCGAAAGCGTAACAACATGTTAAGAATTTTAAGTGAAAAAAAACGGCATGAGTTTTATGAATCTTTAATCGGGAAAAAAGTTGAGGTTCTTTTTGAAAATGATAATGTGAATGGAATGATGAAAGGTTTTTCGTCTAACTATGTTCGTATTGTTCACGAATATGACGAAACCCTGATTAATAAATTTACCGAAGTATTAATCAATAAAATCAGTGATCCTTTTGCAAAAGGGGAGATAATAGGGCAAAAATATTCGGTTGACACAGTTAATGTTTAATTAATAACTTTCAAATAAAAAAAATATGAAATTTTCAACTCTGCATTTACTTCTGTTTTTAATGGTCTCACAACTAACTTTTCCGCAATCCATCTCTCAAATGAAAATGGAATTAAAGGGAACTGATTTTCAAAAAGAAGAAATTCAACAATCCCACGGTGTACAATTTAACTTTGAAAAGAAAAGTCCGGCTTTAGCAATTTTATATTCGGCACTATTACCGGGAATGGGTGAATTATATGCCGGTAATTATTCACTCGGGCAATACCTGACGATTACAGAGGCTGTATTGTGGGGAACTTATATAGGTATTGAAAAATATGGGGATTGGAAAAAAGAGAGTTATCAAAGTTATGCAAAGAGTGCTGGTGGGGTTGATTTAACAAATAAAAATGAAGAGTATTTTGCTAAGATTGCTGACTACAGAGATATTGTTCAGTATAATGAAGAAATGTCAGCACAACGAAATTTCAAAGCAATGTATAATTCTGAATCACACTATTGGAACTGGGCTACTACCAGCGAAAGAAGAACTTACAGATCAATGTGGGTTTCCAGTCAAGTTTCATATAATAATTTACGATTTGTAGTTGGTGGAATGATACTCAACCGGATAGCGAGTATTATTAATGCAGTGCGATTAGTTACCGCATATAATAAAAGTCAACAAGCAAATAATTCGTGGAACATGAATGTAAATTATTCGCTTGATGAATATTCACCTTCAAATTTATCTTTAAATTTTCAGTTACAGTTCTGAATTATTTATAATTATTAACCAAAAAATTATTTAATAAGAAGTAATTTTTTTGTTTGGGTAAATAATTGTTTTGTCAATCCATCCGTAGAAAAAGCAGTTAGCTTATACAAATAGACTCCACTCGAAAGTGCAACTCCGTTCAATTTTACATTGTAACTTCCGGTTGATTTAATTCCATTTTCTAAATTCAAAATTAATTTGCCACGAGTATCAAATACATCCAATCTTACGGATGACGTAATTCCAACCGAATAGGAAATAATTGTGGTTGGATTAAATGGATTCGGGTAATTTTGACTTAATGAAAAATTTTCCGGTATTATTTGACTTCTTGAAGAAGTAACCGAATTCGTATCTATAATCTTCACTACAAAATTATCTCCATAAGCCCACAGGTCAAATTCATTCGGAATCCCATCAAAATTAACACTTAAACCGGTGGAATAAAGTGTATCGAATGAATTAGGGGAATCAGGTGCTGTATAAATGAATGACCAATGAACTGTGTCACCCAAAAAAGGAAGAGGTGAACTTTGAGTAATTTCATTCTCAATTAAGATTGAATTTGTATCAGCTAACGATAATAATCCTTCACTTACTGCAACATTATAACCACCGGCAACTGCGGGACCACCAATCATATACATTTTGTAAACTTGACTTTTTCCGGCTTCAACAGAATCTGGTCCGTCAACCCAGACAATAACATCTTCAGCGGGGGAAATGTTATGGCAAACACACCCATTCCCATTTTTCTTTGTACTATTTATTTTCCCAAATTTAAAAACTGCAAATCCGTAAGAAATAAATCCTAAAAATATTGCAAAAAGAATAACATTTGTTTTCATAACCATTCCCTGTAAAATTAATGGAGTAGAAGCATTTTCTTATTGCTTAAAAATTCTTTTGTTGATTCAAGTGAAATAGCTTTCAGTTGTAAAATGTAAACCCCCGAGGCTAATCTTGAGGCATTCCAATCATAACTATAAATGCCTTGAGTCTGTTCAGAAAACTGGAATTTATCCACAATTTCGCCCAATGAATTATAAATAGTTATATACACACTACTTTTTTCCGGAAGCGAATAACTAATTCTTGTCGATGGATTAAATGGATTAGGATAGTTTTGTGAAAGTGAATAGTTCTTAATAATTAATTCAGGATCTGTTGAAAGAACAATTTCACGGACTCTTATTTGAATAGGAATTATCATTGAAACCAAAGCTGTATCATTTGTTCCAATCAATAGATTGGCAAAATTACGTCCAATTTTAAGGGAATCAGTTGTGACTTCGAAATTAATAGAATTAGAACTTCCCGGTGGAATTAATCCTTGAGTTTCGGATGCAGTAATCCATTGAACTGGTGAGGTAACTGATAATTTCTGCAAATAAACCGGTAGGTTTGAACTTCTAAAAGTTGCTATATCCGTTGGAGGGTAAGATGCTCCAGCAACTTGTCCCGAGATTAATGAGCCGAATCCAGTATTGATGGGAACTGAGCCTCCTCTATAAAAATTTAATTTATTTGTCCAGCTTGCACCAATGGCGTAATATTTTCCTTCATGCAATTGAACATTTATTGGTCCACTGCTCATGAAACCTTGACCTTGATCAAATGTTACTCTAGTTGAGAAAACATTTGAAAATTCACCTCTCATTGCTTCCCCTTCATAAACAAAGAAATAAACTTCTGTCGTTTTGGGGATTTCAAAGTATTGTTGAATTTCTGTCAAAGTAACAGTCGTGGTCACAAAGTATTTATTGCTTCTATCGGTAGAGTCTGAAAAAATATTTGATTGTAACCCGAAGGTTTCTGTCAAAATCGAATCAGAGAAAGACGCTAATGAAAACAATAAATTATCTTTCCCTTGAATATTTTCTATATCGATTGAAAAATATGCAGTATCTCCCTGAGTTACACCGACAGAAATATATTCAGGACTAATATTTGCTTGTGGCATTGCCAGATATGACCATTTATCATCATTCAAATAAATAATAGTATCTTGATCAGAGAAAATAGCTGTTCTCGATAAGTTTGGAGCGTTTTCATTATTTAAATAATCCGGAAACTGAGAAGATAAATTTTCAATAGCCGGGTATGATATCCCATAACGATATGTAAACGATGAGACAGGTGTTCCGGCAGGAACAGTAAAAGATGCAGACCAAATATTATCTCCTGCAATAGAATCAGCACCTTCACCGTTATCGTATAATTTTTTTATTCTACCATTTACTGAGTCTGCGAAAGTCCAATTTCCTTGATTTGCCCCGAGAGCATTTAAACTTCCTTTTAACCAAACTCCATCCGCAATTGAATCGATTCGTTCTCCAGTATGGTAGTCAAGTGCTCTGTTAATATTTATTGAGAATACTACTCGAACTGGTCGACTTGTTACAATAGTTGGAGTTTGTAGTTTGTAAAATCCGGTTGACTGTGCAGCAAAAACCGTTAATGAGTCGACAACATAAACTGCATAATTACTTCCTGCAATAGTAGTGGGAATCCATGTTTGTCCAAAATCTTTTGAGATATAGATTCTATTTCCTGAATACTGACCGGTAACAACAAAATTGGAATCTTGCGGAGATACATCAACTCCCCACATATTAAGATTATTAAAATAATTTATTAATTGCCATGATTTACCATAATCAGTTGACCTCAGAAAACCGCCCCCGCCGCCCCATCTTGTAGCCCATGCAATTCCGCTGCTGTTTTTTTGCATACCTATTGTTGGAATTTCACCGCCGGTAGAAAATACTTGTGACCAGTTAACTCCATAATCTGAACTTCTAAAAATTCCGGTTCCATTATCACCAATAAGGATAATATTACTGCTGTCAGGAAAAACTTCAATATCGCAGGGAGTTCCAAAACCACTAACTGTTGCTTTTACATTCCAGGTAGAACCGAAATCGGTACTAATTAAAAATTGACTTCCACTCATTGTATAAATAGTGTCGGGATGTTGAGGGTCTTGGGTCGTTGGTATTCCAAAATATGAAAAAGAAAAACTTCCGGTTGAAGTCCATGTATTACCTCCATCCGTACTCTTTACAGTCCTTTGGGGGCTTCCTTCAATTGCAACAAAAATTAATAGTGAATCTTTCGGATTAAGGATTATATTTTTAATCCTTGTTGAACCAGAAATAGATGTTCCTATTTGAGTAAAGGAATTCCCACGATTCCAACTTTTATATATTCTATCATTAGTACCATAATAGACTATATCATTATTATTAGCATCAACTACAATTGGGTTACCGAGACTATTGCCCGGTACAACCTGACTCCATGAGTACGATTGTGCCAATGAGATTTTAAACATAAAAATAACCAAACAAACAAAAACTGTTGTTCTCAAAATTGCGCCTCTTTTCGATTTGAAGAACTGCAAGTTAAAAAACTTTAATTAGGAATAAAAATATTACGATTTTTTTTCTTTTTCTTTAAATTGAACTGGAATAGTCTTGAATTCTTAAACCATTATACCTATATTCAAAAAAAAACATGTAAATCAATAAGGAGACATACCATGATACTCAAGAAAAAGTTAAAATTTTATGGTATCAAAGACATTAATCAAATTCCGCAACTTGAACATTTGTCTTCTGATCAAAAATATGCGATGCAGGTTATTTCTCATATCCTGCCATTCAGAACAAATAATTATTTAATTGAAGAACTGATTGACTGGGATAATATTCCGAATGATCCGATTTTTCAACTTACATTTCTTCAGAAAGAAATGCTTGAAGAATCATTGTTTGAGAGGATGTCAAGAGCGTTAAACGGTAATCATGCCCCGCCAGAATTAAATCAAATAATTGCAGAAATTCGAACTGAATTAAATCCCCACCCCGCAGGGCAGCTTACAGCTAATGTTCCGTATTATGAAGGTGAAGTTGTCAATGGAATCCAACACAAATATAAAGAGACATGCTTAATTTTCCCCGCTCAAGGTCAAACGTGCCATGCATACTGTACTTTTTGCTTTAGATGGCCTCAATTTATCGGGAATGCGGATTTAAAATTCGCAACTGATGAATCAAATCGGTTTCAAGAATATATTAAATCTCATAAGGAACTGACAAATGTCCTTATCACCGGTGGTGACCCGATGATTATGACCGCATCCCGACTCGAAAAATATCTTTTACCCTTGCTTCAACCAGGATTTGAACATATTCACACAATCAGAATCGGTACCAAATCTCTTGCATACTGGCCTTACAGATTTATTACTGATCCTGATTCTGATCAAATCCTAAAACTTTTTGAGAAAGTAGTTAAGGCAGGAAAAAGTTTGGCAATAATGGCACATTTTAATCATTGGGTGGAACTATCAACTCCGGTTGTAAAAGAAGCAATCAGACGAATCAGAAATTCTGGTGCGACTATAAGAGCACAGTCTCCTCTCGTAAAGCATATAAATGATGATTCTTCAATTTGGATTAGAATGTGGAAGACACAGGTAAGCATGGGGATAATCCCTTATTATATGTTCATGGAAAGAGATACAGGAGCACATGCTTATTTTGCGGTTCCAATTTTCAAAGCGTTTGAAATTTTCAGAACTGCATATACTAAAGTTTCCGGATTAGCGCGTACTGTAAGGGGACCCTCAATGTCTGCAACACCCGGAAAAGTTGTTGTGGATGGAATAACTGAAGTTAATGGCGAAAAAGTATTTGTATTGAATTTTATTCAAGGAAGAAACTCTTCATGGGTTAAGAGACCATTTTTTGCAAAATATTCTGAAACAGCTACATGGCTTAATCATCTTGAACCGGCTTTCGGTCTGAACAAATTCTTTTATGAAGATGAAATGAAATTTATGGCACAAAGAAAAAGTAGAGATGTTAAGATTGAAAATGATTTCAATTATCATTCGAAGTTAAGAAGATAAAAGAATTATTATCATGAGACACGAATTAAGGAATTCAATATTTTTTATAGTGGGGATAAAATGAAACCTATAGAATTGATAAAGGATTTTTTTCTGGTATTCGTTATTACATTCGTGGTAGTTTCGTTAGTTACATACTTATATGGTTTATTAGTTCACTCAAGTGGAACTTTTGATTGGGCAACTTCTTTTCGTTTAGCAATCGTTTTAGGAATTGTATTTTCCTGGCTTCATTACAGAGAAAGAAAGAAAAAAATAACAGAATAAGTTTATTAAAACTTGAAGATTTCCAGGCAATTTTATCTGAAGCAATAAACAGAAGAACAAAAGTGCGTGAATTGTTACTTCCTCTTTATGATTAAATTGATTGATATAAAGCCTCAATTCATATATCTTTCATCAGCTAAATTTTTATTATGAAAGAAATATAAATGAAAAGAATAATTATACTTTTTGCTTTATTAGTATTTGTGATACAATCAGTTTTTTCTCAAAGCCCCCCTGTAAAAAGAGAATTTCGTGGTGTTTGGGTTGCAACTGTTTTAAATCTTGATTGGCCAACAAGCATCGGTAATGTTGCCGTTCAAAAACAACAATTAATTAACCAATTTGACCAGTTTAAGGCTGCTAATATTAATGCAGTTGTCTTTCAAGTTAGACCCGAATGTGACGCCCTTTATGATTCCCCATATGAACCCTGGTCATATTGGTTAACAGGTCAACAGGGTAGAGCGCCAGAACCTTACTATGATCCTTTATCATTCGCAATTGAAGAAGCACATAAGCGTGGAATGGAACTTCATGCATGGCTGAATCCTTATCGCGCAAAACATTCAAGCAGCACTTACGGTAATTCGGCTACACATGTTACAAATCAAAATCCGGACTGGGTAATGAGTGTAAGCGGTACTAAAATACTTGATCCCGGCTTACCTCAAGTTAGAGAATTCATTTTAAAAGTGTTTATGGATATTACGCGCCGCTACAATGTAGATGGTATTCATATTGATGATTATTTTTATGTTGAAGGAATTACGACTCAAGATGCAACAACATTTGCAAATTATCCGCGAGGATTTACAAATCTTTTCGATTGGAGAAGAGATAATGTAAATATTTTGATCAAAGCTATTGATGACAGTATTAAATCCGTTAAACCAAATGTAAAATGGGGTGTGAGTCCACGAGGGATATGGAGAAATGGAGTTCCTCCTGGAATTATCGGTAACGATAATTATAGCACTATCTATTGTGATGCAATAAACTGGCTTCAAAACAAGGCGCTTGATTACATAAATCCTCAGTTATATTGGCCTTTTGGCGGAGGTCAAGATTATGGTAAACTGATGCCGTGGTGGGCTGATTCTGCTGCCAGAAATAACCGTCATCTTTATGTAGGACAAGCTGCTTATAGAATTTCAATCTGGACATCGAGTAGTGAGATGCCTAATCAAATAAGACTTAACCGTACTAATCCTAAATGTCAGGGGAGTATATTTTATAATACTACTTATCTATTAGGAAATCCTAAGGGTTTTTTAGATTCACTGCTAAATGATTTTTATCGTTATCCAGCATTAACTCCTGTTATGAATTGGAAAGAAATGATACCACCGAATAACCCAATAAATGTTAGGTTAGAAAGAAAACCAGGTACAGGAGTTTCACATATTGTATGGGATAAGCCGACTTTAGCAATTGACGGTGATACAGCATCTCGATATGTTGTTTATCGCTTCAATACTAATAACATCACTTCAGCAAGTATTGAAGATGCAAGTAAAATGCTTACAATAGAGGGAAATAATTATTATACTCCCACTGCACCTCCAAGTTCAGATTATAAATATTTCGTAATAACAGCCGTTGATCAAAATTCTAATGAAAGTGAATTAAGTAATGTGTTGGAGTTGGTTATTCCGTTAGCCCCAACGCTTTCTGTTCCTGTTAATCAAGCAATAAATCAGAGAGATACAATTATTTTTAAATGGTCGTTTACTCCTGGAGCGGGTAATTATCATCTACAAGTATCAAGTGACCCAACTTTTTCTTCAAACCTTATTGTAAATTCAACTTCGGTTACTGATACTTTTTATCTCCTCACAAACGTAACCGGACAATCAACTTACTACTGGCGCACCAAAGCAGAAAATGGAGCGGGAATTAGTAACTTCTCATCAGTTAATAGTTTCACCACAGGTTTTCCAATTCAGCCAGTGTTAATGGTGCCGGCTCATGCGACTACTAATGTGCCATTAAGTGTTGACTTAAAATGGGGGACAGTATCGGCTGCCTCATCATATAATCTTCAAATCTCCTCAAGTTTAACATTTAATGATCAAACGATATTGCTTACTGTAGACAATATTTCAGATACAACGTATCAACTTTCAAATCTTCTCGGAAATAAATTGTATTATTGGAGAGTTAGGGGAGTAAACGAATTTGGTGCATCAATCTGGTCAACAGTTTTCGGTTTTAGAACGGAAAATCCGGGTGACGTGGGGGAGTCCCATATTCCGAGTGAATTTTTACTTCATCAAAATTTCCCGAATCCTTTTAACCCATCTACCGTAATTAAATGGGAAATCGCTGATGCTGCACATGTAACTTTAAAAGTTTATGATTTACTTGGAAATGAAATTGTCACTTTAGAAGATGAATATAAAAATCCGGGTGTATATACTTCAACATTTACAACTGATGATAAATTAATTCCAAGTGGAATTTATTTTTATAAAATTCAGGCGGGAAAACTTAATCAAATTCGTAAAATGATATTGTTGAAATAAAAATTTAGAAAATTAGGACCGACTATTATGAAGTTGTTTTCAACCAAAAATATTTACACGGTTCTTTTATTTTTTATAGCAGTCAGTTTTTTGCTTTATGCTAAGAATAAAGGTATGACCGGAGCTACACTAAAAAACGGTGAGGGTTGTGATTGCCACGGTGATCAATCAAAATCGGTAATGGTTAAGATAGAAGGACCTGAATCTATGAAAACCGGTTCAACTGCTGATTTCAAAGTTATAATAGAAGGAGGTCCATCGGTAAATGGAGGTGTTAATATTGCGGTTTCCTCCGGAATTTTAATTGCAGGAAAAGGTTTGAAGTTATCAAAAAAAGAACTTACTCATATTGAGCCACAGAAATCCGTAGATGGAAAACTCGCTTTTGATTTTAAATTTACTGCGCCATCAAATGTCAGTGAAATAACAATTTATGCAGCCGGAAATAGCGGTAACGGGAATGATTCTAAAAAAGGGGATATGTGGAATTTCGCACCGAATAAAAAAGTATTAATTGAAGGTTGATGAAAAGTAAATAATCTTAACTACAGTCTATTTCTTAAATTATTGAAAACCAATTCCTGAGAAATAGACTGTTGTTATACCAAAGAAAAATTTCCAATCTCTTTGAATTACACCCAACAATCCCGAAGTAAATGCTTATACTTTAATAATCCCGGATAAATATTTGAATTTATAATATAGTCCGTCAATTCGTTTCTGAATAGGGAAAAGCAAAGAAATTTGAATTAGGACTACGTATATGGGGTTATGTTGAAATTATGTTTTAATTTATCTCATAAAACTTTGAATCAATTTTGTAATAATTTGCAGTTTAACTAATTTTCAAATAAGAAATAAAACAGATAGATGAAAAAACAGTCTCTTAATATCGAAAAATCGTTAGAAGAAAAAAGCGAAGTTCAGTTCTGTACAGAATGTGAAAAAGAATTGGATAAGTTTTTTCTTAATCCAATTGTAACAGATAGAAAAGCTTTAAAACTTCACTTTAATGGTTGTAAAGATGCAGGTAAATTCAAGGGAGAGATTTGTTCAAAATTATTCATCTCTTTGGATGATTCTCAAGAAACAACCAGCGACGATTAGTTTTTCTAGTCTTCACCCACTTATTCTTTCCATCCAAAATCTCACTACTGAAGTATTTTAATAACTTTTTAATAGTTTTGTCCAATCATTAAGTTTTGTTAGTTTTCAAATATAAATTAATTCCTCTTTAAAATATTCGATTAAATACGCTAATTAATTAAAAGATTAATTTGAAAATGAATAAATTATATCTTCTCCAAAAATCCTCTAAAGCATTCTCAAAATTCATTAGAATGAAGAGATGGCAGTTAATACTCTATTTATTTATTCTTACAGAAGTCATGGCATTTAGTTTGAATGCAATTCAGAGTTATTTGTGGTGGGGATATTTAAACGTTGAACTTCTTTACATCGGTTCAATTGATGCCGCAATTATTGTAGTAGTATTGGGACCTGCCTTAGTTTATTTGGCATCGCAAATTACTCGCTTTGAAGAATATAGAAAAGAGACCCAATCTGAACAAAAATACCGTCACTATATTGAAAATGCTCTTGATATTGTGACTGTGTTGGATAAAAATGGTTTTATTAAATATGAAAGCCCTTCAATTGAAAAAATGCTTGATTATCAGCCGGGTGAAATGATTGGTAAGAATGTATTTGATTTCCTTCATCCGGATGAGCATGATTATCTTTACAAAATATTTAAGGAAAAAATCAGCGAATATAATTCGTCAGTAACAGTTGATATAAGATTTTTGAAGCGAAACGGAACGTGGGCTAATTTAAGTGTCTCAGGTAGAAATCTTCTTCACAATGAACTTGTTGATGGAATAGTACTTAATTCCAGAGATATAAGTGAGCTAAAGGAAACACAAACAAAACTCTCACAACTTGTTGAGGAGAAGAAGATTCTTATTAAGGAAATTCATCATAGGGTGAAGAACAATTTTCAATCAGTTTCATCTATGCTATATTTGCAGGCAAGTATGTTATCAGATGAAAATCTTAAAGAAATCCTTAATGTAAGCCGTAACAGAGTACATTCCTTAGCGATCATTCATCAAAAATTGCAGGAATCGGATGATGTTTCAAATGTGAATCTGATGATTTATTTTCAGAGACTTCTTGATAATATCGAAAAGAGTTATCAAGTTCCTAATAAAAAAATCGTAATTAATTTTAATATACCTGAAGATGTAGTACTTCCGGTAAATCAATTTATTCATTTAGGACTAATATTTAATGAGCTTGTATCCAACATATTCAAATATGCTTTTCCGGATAATCGGGAGGGAATAATCACAATTAATTTTGAAAGAAGTATGGGAATGAATTGTTTAATGGTGAAAGATAACGGAATTGGTCTCCCTGCTAATTTTGATATAACTCAAAGCAGAAGTTTAGGATTAAAATTAATTGAGTCGATGTCTAAACAGTTAAACGGAGATATTTCACATAACAGTAAAGAGGGAACTGAATTCAGACTAACATTCCCTCAAGTTAATACATTTGATTATAGTAAATAAAAAATGATCAATTAAATCAATTCTATCTTTTATTTCAAACCCATGAATGAAATATTTACATTTCTTTTTCTGCTCTTAACATTTTTCCTTTTATGAATAAACCTGAATCTTCATGCTCCCGCGTTAAATAAACAACACCGTCTTCGTTGTGTGGTTCACCAATTTTTGAGTGGATAGATTTTAAACCACCAAGATACCATCTTAGGTCTGTGATATAAACTAAATCTCCAACATCAGCAGCCATTTTATTGAGATCATTTTGAGAGAAATTAATAATATCATCTTCTCCCTCTTTTATTTTCCAATTGACTAAAATCTTATCTCCCTCACGATTATTAATTTTACTTCCCTTGAAGAATTCTTTTGCTTTATCAAGTGACCAGGAAGTTAGTCCTAATGTTTGTGAAACTTCATCATATTTAACATAATGTGTAGTAACAATTGCAACCAAAGAACTGACTATTAAAGACATAATTACCAATGTCCAAACAGTCCCAATATTTAGAATTATCATAAAAAACAGAACAATTGAAATAACAGTAAAGCTTCCGAAAATCATTTTAGAATTATCATTCTCTCTAATTTTATTGACAATCGATTTTTGAGTATTAGTTGTTAGTGTTATAACAACTGCAACGATTGAACAAACCAAAGTATTGTACAGAGCTTGAATATATGTGTATGGATATTTTGCATCCATCGGCGTTCCATGATCAAAAGGTGCAACTAAAATTGCGGGATATTTTGCACCGAGAATCATTAGCGCAACTCCACCAATAAATGAAGTAATGACTGCAGCCGGAGTAAACTTTCGCCAAAACACTCCAAGAAATATTGCAACAACTAAAGGGGGTGTAAGCGTGGAATGAAAGAATCCATGTGCTTCATAAACAGTTGGAAAATCTTTGAATACTAATACTGCGAGTACCCCTAAAATGGTTATTACAGCAGATGAATATCTTGCCGCTGAAAGTTCTTTCTTCTCATATTCACGAACAGTTCTAACTTTTTCTTTATAATACTTTTTTAGAGGTCGATGAACATCATTGATATAAATAGCGGCTGTCGCATTAATGAGGGTATCTACAGTTGACATTAGTGCTGCCGTCAGTGCAGCCATTATAAAACCAAAAACTCCGGGATGAGAAACAATGTTAGCGACAACAACAAATATTTGATCGGGATTAGTATTTGGGCTTACTAAACCGGGATCAGCAATTGAGAGTGCTTTCCCAAGCCATCCTGCATTTGAGACCACAATTGCCGAAATCGGAAGCATAAAAAGTATATTAAAAGTTGCGGCTTTTCTACCTTCGTCAACACTCTTTGTTGCCATAAACCGCATTATCAATCCCATGTTCATAAATAAAAATCCAATTGATCCAGCCACACCATCCTGCCAAAATATTCCGATAAAATTAAAACTGGCAGGCTCATTAAAATGTGCAAGCGGAAGTTTCCATTCGGGAGGAAGCAGATTCCAAAATACATGAAATCCTCCTAGGTAATCGATTCCCAGGACGAACAAGAAAAGTCCGGCAAAGAGTAATATAAATCCTTGCAACAAATCTGTAAAAATAACTGCAGTCTGTCCACCGAAAGTAATATAGAATCCAGTTATTATTGCAATTAATATTACAACTCCCATCAGAGTTACATCATAAGTAGAGCCAAGTAATGTAAAGTGTTCCGGTAGTAGTGGTAATGCGGCTTTTCCGAGAGTTAAAAATCCAATCCCGATATATCCTATCATATAGAACATCAGAAGAACTGTCGCAATAAACCGCGCGGAAGGGCTGAATCTTTTCTCGAAATATTCCGGAATCGAACGAATTTTTGTATAAACTATAATTGGCAGCCATCCGAATAGAAAAAAGGGGACAAAGAACCAATCATTCATGTATGCCATTGAAGATGATAAACCGTGTTCAAATCCTTTTGCTGAGTATTTTATAAAACTATGGCTGCCCACTCCGGTTGCTACTATTGAAAATGCAATCAACCACCAAGAAAACCTTCTTCCTCCAAAAAAGAAATCAGAAGTTGTTCGATTGTATTTTCCAAAGTAACTTCCAAACAACATCACAATGATGAAGTAGGCTGCCATTATGATCCAGTCTATTGTAGTTCCGATATTATGATAATTTTCCATTTTTCACCAATATAATGCTGCGATTGTTAAAATAAAGTGGATGAACATAAAGTAAAAAAAACCAAGATACAGGATTTTAGACCATCGTTTATGACTTTTCCTTGTCATGTCTAATGATCCACTTTTTCTCACTATGTACATTCCTATAAAAAAGAAAATTCCCCCGACACCATATAGGTAAAGAAACGGTATCCAG
>Ga0351877_1098_pt1 | contig 25032 bp, 21 predicted proteins | sample BONcelFGM3001D13_FD_206775 | JGI IMG/M metagenome (GOLD analysis project Ga0351877, IMG submission 206775) | Enriched cells from coal bed in the Powder River Basin, Montana, United States - BONCAT cells FGM rep3 HSBNCT.FGM.300.1.D13 ...
CAGTTCATTGACCTGCGCCGTTCCCACCCGGTGAAAGAAAGTGCGATAAAAGACAACGGAAATGAAACCGGTCACTTTTCCCCCGGTCAGATGCACGTAGTTGGCATACATCTCCGGCCAGGACTGCATTTCATGCAGCATATGTTCAAAATGTTCGAGTTGGAATTCTTTGGAATTTCCCGTTACTCTCGCCAGTTGCGTGATCAAATTCACAACTGCCGGCAAATCTTCGGGCAGGCATTCTCGAATGGGCATTTGTTTCCGTATCCTGTTTAACTTAATATTTTCGATCCAGGATTTTATCAATAAATAAAGCGAAACACCCCAGGGAAAAGTCTGAGTCAACAGGGAAATGTTGTTTTCCTGCAATATAGGCGATCCGGGTTTCGCCAGCCAGGAGAACATCGGCATGGCAATGAACGGCTTGGCCAGACCGGTAACCGAGAATAAAACAGCAGCCAACATCACCGGGCCGCCGGGCAGGAATATGGCGGTGGTCAGCGGCCACAGCAGGTACCAGTTTTGGTACCAGGTGCAGGTCACCAGGACATAAAACAATAGGATAACCGTGGCCGATTTTGCGTAGGATTCCCAATCCGGTTTGCGCAAGCTGCGCACCGCCATCCAGAAAGCACAGACCACCGAAAGTACAATGGCTGCATTACTGACGATCTGGCGGCCAAATTTTCCCAGGTAGGTTTGAAGATTATAGAAAACCAGTGAAGACAATGATGTTGTAAAAAGAGAGCCCTGTTTCAAGAATGTCAGGGTCTTGAAACCATCCCAATATGGCAGGTAAGCAACAAACCAGATCAGCAGACAACCTGCCCCGGTTAACAGGAAGTATTTTAACTTTGCCCGATTATCCGGTTGGTTTACCAGTCCCAATAACCCGGCAGTTGGCATCAACAGGATGGGGATAAATTTAAAGACGGCCCCCAGTGCCAGAAACCAGACAGTCAGCGACCAGCGTTTATTAGCGGCTGCCCAGATGGATGCGGCCATCCACACCAACATGGTGATGTCATTGTGGGCATTCCCGATAACTTCGAACAGTACCAACGGGTTCCACAAAAAAAGCAAAGTTCCCTGTAAGGCTCTGCCGGGGGCGTGCTTTTTTAAGGTCAGGCCAATGAAAACGGCGGTAGCAAAAAGAAAAACGATGGAAATTAATTTAAAAGTAAAGATGTTTGCAATGACCCCATCACCTGCCAGACGCACGCCGAGACCAGCCACCAGCTCCCACAATGGGCCGTATGGGGATTGAAACTCCTTCCACCAGCCATAGTTGAAAAAAGGATCGGCCGGAAATGCCGAAGCGGTCTGCACAAAGGGGTTTTGACCGTAGACCACAAAAATTCTGGCACGAAGAATATAATCAAAGATATCGCGGGCGCCGTAGGGGTAAAGCAGCAGCACCGGAATGCACAGTAAAACGGCCCAGCCAATAACCAGATACCAGGCTTCCCGGCTCTTCACATGACCTGCCGCCCACCAGGCCACCAGGTATATGGCAAAGATAAGAATAAAAACCGCGAATGTCGCATACGCAATATTTCGATCCGCGCGGACAATCGTCCCAAAATTTGTAGCCCGCGTATAGAGATCAAATAGAAATGCGCGTCGGGTGATGGACTGCAAATACAGAAAAAAGCTGGCAATCCCACAGAATCCCAGGATGATCAGTGCTTTATGGGGCGAAATGGTTGGGAATCGTATTCTCATAATGAATAATTATAGCGATTTGACAGAGGAATTCATTATTCTGTAAGAAGAGGTAAAATACATTGTTTTAGTCGCATTCTCAAAAATATTTGATTACTGTTACTTGAAAGGAAGTACCATGGGACTTTTTCCCTCTGATGAATTAAAAAACCTTCTCATTCCAATTCTGGGTGCCGGCTATCTAATGCTGCGGGCAAGTAACGCCCCGGATGCAAAGTTTGGCGAAAAAGAAGTCATTGCCGCTATTGACTCACTGGATGAGGCGAAAGAATTCCTGACCAGCCAGACGGTCCGCGACCTGGCAGATGGGTTCAAATCACTGGTTTCCGGCAGATTGAAATATGATGCCGGTGAAGTTGAATTTGTTGAAGAACCGGGCAGATTGGTACAGAATGTCCAATGGCAGTCCAGGGTAGTGGATGCCATCGCCAGTTCTGCTGAAGCCAAGCAATACCGCCATCTGGTAGCGTTTGCCGCCGAGAAAACCGCCTGCGGCAGTAAAGAAGGCGGCTATAAAGGTCCCGGTGGACAAACTTTGACCGAAGCGGAAAATACCGTCCTCACCCAGTTAAAATCAGGCATGGCGATCAAATAATATCAATCTGTTGTTTGAAAACAGAAAAACCTGGCTGTTTATAGATCGAATTTGAAAATCTAAATAAAATGACGGATCAAAAAATCCGTCATTTTATTATTTACCATAAGGAATAATATTTAAATCACACCACAACTTTTGTATAAACATTGAAAGCCGGGGGATACTCCAGCGTTTTCTTTACTTTGCATTGATCAGCCGAACGGATAAGAGCATCATAATATTTTTCCGGAAAAGAGGGGGGAACCTGGATTTCAAGGTCAATCTTCTCGGTCATTCCAGTAGCCCTATCTGTGTGAACAGTCTGGACAATGCGGATACCCTCGGTGGGAAGTTGGCGCTGTTTGCAGAAACCCAGCACATAAATCCCCGCACAGGTACCAATGGATGCTAAAAACAGGGCAAAAGGTGTGGGGGCTGAATTATCTCCGCCGCCTGCAGCGGGTTGGTCTGTAGCTACGGTAAACCCGTTGAAATGGGCATCAACTCTGGCGCCACCTGGAAAATCTATAACAAGTTCCATTCGTTCTTCTCCTTCTTATTCGGCGTGTTTGACTTGAAATGTATCAAAGTCACGCGCAATAATAGCGTCTGGATAGACAGATTGTGCTTCCGCGATGATATCTTTTTCGCGGTAACGACGCGAAAAATGGGTCAGATACAGGGCCCGAACACCGGCTTTTTCCGCCAGCCCTGCCGATCGTCTGGCGGTCATATGCGAAAACTGTTTGGCCATATCGGCTTCTTCGTCCAGATAAGTTGCTTCCATCACCAACGCATCCGCCCCACGGCAAATATCCACCAGACTGTCCACCTCACCCACATCACCAATCACAACCAGGCGGGTTCCGGGTTTATATTCTCCCAACACCTGATCCGGTTCAATGACCCGGCCATCCGGCAAGGTGACTGCCTTCCCGTCAACCATGTCCCGACGCCAGGGACCGGGCGGGATTCCCAACACCTCGGCTTTTTCCGGCAGGAAAGGCCTTCTGCCTTTTTCTTCAAAAACAAATCCGAGGCAATCCGGACCGCGGTGCTGTACGTTGAAGGCGGAAATGGTGAGGTCACCCTCCTGCAGGATTACGCCGGTGGTTACAGGGATGAATTGCACAGGCATTGGAGCTGAAGAACCGCGCAGTACAACACCGTACAATAAATCACGAATACGATCCAGGGCGCTCTTCCCGCCGTAGATTTCCAGTGAATCAATTGCTTCCCAGCGCAGATAGGTGGAAAGCAGGCCAGCCAGACCCAATATATGATCCAGATGCCCGTGTGTGATCAGGATGCGATTAAGTCGTTTAAAGCCAATACCACTTTGCAGGATTTGGCGTTGGGTTCCTTCACCACAATCTATCAAAAAACGCTGGTCTTCATGCTTCACAACCAACGCAGGCAGGTTCCGCCGAGCCGATGGCGCGGAAGCTGATGTCCCTAAAAAAATAATTTCAAACAATAAGAACGCCCTTTCCTGTGAGAAACTTAATTTTACCGCAATAACAATTCTCGGAATTTTAAGGTGAATGGGGACTGGAAATAATAGAAATCGCTTCGGATTGGTTATAATCATTCCGCCAGTAAAATCAGGAAAATTGTATAACAAATGACAAAAAAACCAGTTCTCTACAAAATCGCGCTGCTTTCCATGCTGATCAGTATTCTGATGGCTTGTTCGCCCAGCGCCAACACCACTCCATCCCCTCAACCGGATAATTCCGCGAGTCGAGCTACGGAAACGACTGAGGCCACGCCGGTGCTTGAAGCCTCAGCCACACCAGACAAAGCCATGACGGCCACCAGTCAGGCAACGAGCATGAAAGAGGATTTACAGAAACTAGTCGACCAGGAAATAATCCAAAATTCGGACGGCAAATATTACCGTGTCCAGGACCTGACCGCTAACTGGGCCAAACTGGGGTACTACCACTGGTGGCCGTTGGATCGCAAACCCACCAATTTTGCCATCCGTGCAGACACCCAATGGGAAATAGCCAGCACCGCCGCCGATTACACCAAAGCGGGATGTGGTTTCATTTATCATGAACAGGATCCAGCCAACCTGCATTTATCTTATTTATCCATGGATGGTTATGTGCGTACCATTCGCATGGAAAAAGGGATTTTCACCGACATGCAGGGTAAGTCCGCTGGTAAATTTAAATACCCTGCCGATTCAGCCAAACTGATGCTGATCGTGGAAGATAAATGGATCACTTTTCTGGTGAACGATGTGGTCATCGTGCATTTCAAAGACGACCATCTAGCCGGTGGTGGTTTATCTATGGCAGTCGCTTCCGGGACGAATAAAGACTTTGGCACCCGCTGCGAATTCAAAAATGTTGAACTATGGGAATTCAACTAACTATTGGATACACCCCAGATTTGTAACAAGCGAATATAGAACTGTGCCATTTTTACCAATGACTTAATGCGAATACGTTCGTTTACACCGTCAGCCTGCAGGTCATCTTCAGGCGGAACAAACAAAGGTGTAAACCGGAATACATTCTTACAGACCGAAGTATAAAACCGCGCGTCTCCCGGCCAGGGTTGGACGACCGGGGTCACTGGAATCCCATCATACAATTCCAGAATAGCCCGCTCAACCGTCTGGTATGCCGGTGATTGAGAAGAGGCCATGAGAGGTGCTTCCCAGGCACGGTCTGATTGTGCCTGAAATAATACCCGTTCATCCTGCACAGCTTTGCGCACATGGTCACTAACAGCGGCAATGGTCTCACCGGGCATCAGGAATACATCCACTTCGGCCTGCGCCCGTTCCTGTGATCCATCAAAACGGACGGGAACAAACTGGGTGCGCGAACGCATTTCAGCGGCAGGCTGTTTTTGGATCAGCCACTTTGCGATGGGACCCAGCAGCCATGCATTGGCAAATACAACCTGCTGAGGATATCCAATCGCTCCTACCAATCCGCGGTAAGAATCGCGTATCTCTTTCAGGGAGACGGGCAATGGATGGTCGGTGAGGCGGGTTAACGCTCGCGAAAGGATGCCCACCTTGTTGTCATTGCGATTGGTATTCTGGGTCTTGAAATCAAAGCGGATATGTCCGCGTTCGGTTACGCCAAGCATAGCAGCCGGTCCGGTCATCCCAGGCAGGTGGGCGTTGGCAATCCAATCGCCTTCGTCCAGAACAACTTCCAGTTTGACACCGGCTTTTTTGAGGTAGACAGCCGTTCGACACGCGCCCATCCGACCGCCGGAAAGACAGTCATGCCCAAAAGCCAGGTATACCGTTCGTTCAGGAATGCAGCCTTTGCGCAAAAGGATCTCAACCGCCTGCAAAATGGCAACCATTTGCCCTTTGCCCTGCAACGTCCCCCGCCCCCACACAAAACCCTCCTGCACCTGACCGGAGAAAGGCTGAGCTTTCCATTGATCCATTGTCTTCGGGTTCACCTGCGGAACATCATAATGGCCGCTGAGTAATACACCGGGCAGTTTCGGGTTGCGGCCCGGCCAGATATACAGCAGGGATAAATCCTGACTGGTTCTCACTTCCAGGGCAGTATGCACGCGGGGAAATTGTTTCAGAAGGGTGCGGTGCAAACTGAGATATTCATCGCGCTGGGTTCCAGTCAATTCTTCGGCGGCGATTGTACGCACACGAATGACTTCAGACAGGTGCTCGGCCAATACATCGCCATCCACTTCTTCCATTTCGACATACGGGTACTCCGGCACCGGACGGGCAAACCTGAGCGCCGAGATCAGCATAATGGCTGCCAGGAAAAAGAGTAAGATGGTGATTGCGATAATCAGTTGAATTGCCATATATGTACCTGACAATAATTGTATCAAAACAGGGTCAAAGAGAATAACGCGTAACCGGTGATATTGAAGCTTACAAAGTCCGTCATCAAACAATATAATTAAAGCGCAGGTTCAAGTAAATGGGAAATGGAGGCGTTATGGAATACCGCAGTCTGGGCAGAACGGGATTAAGGGTTTCAGAATTATGTCTGGGTAGCATGCAATTTGGCTGGACTGCCGATGAGGAAACCTCCTTTGCCGTGTTATCCGCCGCGGTGGATGCCGGGATCAACTTCATTGATACTGCCGATATTTACTCACGCTGGATAAAAGGCAACCCGGGCGGTGTATCCGAAGAAATCATCGGTAAATGGATAAAAAAGAATGGGATTCCCCGCAGCGATCTGGTGATTGCCACCAAAGTACGCGGTTCCATGGGACCGGGGGTTAATGATGAAGGGTTATCACGCATCCACATTATGAAAGCAGTGGAGGATTCGCTGCGCAGGTTACAAACCGATTATATCGACCTGTACCAGACGCACTGGGTGGATGAAAACACACCCATTGAAGAAACGCTGGGCGTGTTAACAGATATGGTTCATCAGGGTAAAGTTCGCTACATCGGTTGTTCCAACATTCCGGCCTGGCGCATGGTGGAATCATTGTGGGTATCGGAGCATTATCACCTGGCAAAATATGACAGCCTGCAGCCACACTATCACCTGCTGCTGCGCCGGGAATTCGAAAACGAACTGGCAGATGTCTGTCGCGCTTATGGAGTTGGAGTCATTTCATACAGTCCACTGGCCGGCGGATTCCTGACCGGCAAATACCGCCGAGGTCAAACAGAGACCGACAGCCAGCGCAATGTTTCACGCTACTTCAACGACAAAAATTGGGATCTGCTGGATATTATGGAAAATATCGCCAAAAACCGCGGAAAAACCATTTCGCAGATCGCGCTGGGATGGCTGCTCAGCCAGCAAATCGTTACCTGCCCTATTATCGGACCGCGCTCACTTGAACAGTTACAGGATAACCTGGGAGCAGCCGGATTCCGTCTTGAACCGGAAGAAAACAACCAGTTAAGCCTGGCAACGGCCTGGCAAACCGGACAAAACTGACATCAATAGCCGGGTGTGTTACAATCCGGCTGAATTTAACCTTAAGAGGAACAAAATGATCGAAAATGTACTGGTATCTGTTGCCTGGCCTTATGCAAATGCCGAAATTCATGTAGGGAATATAACCGGGGCATACCTCCCCGCAGATATTTTTGCCAGGTACCAGCGCCTGCGCGGCCGCAAAGTATTGATGGTGTCCGGCTCTGATTCACACGGCACGCCCATCACAGTACGGGCGGATGCCGAGAACACCACGCCTCTGGCGGTTTACCAGCGCTTTCACGAGCGCTTTCTGGAACTGTATGAGAAACTGGGCATTACCTACGACCTGTTTACCAGCACGCATACCTCCAATCATTTTGATGTCTCCCAGAAGATATTCTTATCCCTGCAAAAAAATGGCTATCTGTATACCGCCAGCGAGTTGCAGTGGTATGCCCCCAGCCAGAAACGCTTCCTGCCAGACCGCTACGTGGAAGGTACCTGCTATATCTGCGGATTTGGCAACGCGCGCAGCGATCAATGCGACAAATGCGGCAATCTGCTCGACCCGGAAAAACTGATTGATCCGCGCAGCAAAATTGACGGCTCCACACCCGAACTGCGCGAGACCGAACACACCTACCTGGATCTCGGCAAACTGCAGCCGGTGGTGGTGGATTTCCTCAAACAACGCGAAGATTACTGGCGGCCGAATGTCATGCGCCAGAGCCTGGGACAGATTTTAGCCGACAGCCTGCATGGCCGCGCCATTACCCGCGACCTCGACTGGGGCATCCCCGTACCTGTCGAAGGCTGGGAAGGCAAATGCCTGTACGTGTGGTTTGAAGCAGTTATCGGGTATTTATCCGCCTCCATCGAATGGAGCAAACTCACCGGTGACAAAGACGCCTGGGCGCAGTGGTGGCATGGACCGCAGTCGCAATCCTATTACTTTATCGGGAAAGATAACATTCCCTTTCATGCCGTGATCTGGCCGGCGCAGTTATCCGGCAGCGGCAAAGCCTTTGACGAATTGATGGGGCTTTCCAATCCATCCCCGCTGAACCTGCCCTATGACGTTCCGGCCAATGAATTCATGAACCTGGAAGGCCAAAAAATCTCCGGCAGCCGTCAGTGGGCCGTGTGGGGATTGGATGCGCTGACCCGCTTTGACCCTGACCCGCTGCGGTATTATCTGACCGTCAATATGCCTGAATCCAAGGATACCGATTGGGATTGGGATGATTTCTTCCACCGCAACAATGATGAACTGGTGGCAACCTGGGGCAACCTGGCCAACCGCGTGCTGTCCTTCACCTGCAAACACTGGGATAACAAAGTGCCTGATCCCGGTGAATTAACCCAGATGGATAAGGATTTGCTGGCGCAGGTGGAAAACGGTTTTGAAACCATCGCCGCGGAATTTGAAGCCGTGCGTTTGCGGGCTGCCCTGGCCGAAGGCATGCGCCTGGCGACCGAGGTCAACAAGTATCTGGATCAAACCGCCCCCTGGACGGCCATCAAGACCGATAAAGCCGCGGCCGCCCGATCCGTTTTCACTGCCTTGAAAGCCATTGATTCGTTGAAAATTTTGCTTTCACCGTTCCTGCCATTTACCAGCGAAAAACTGCACGGTTTCTTTGGCAGCCAGCAGCCGCTGTTCGGCAAGCAGTTCATTGAGACGATTGAAGATGATCTGGGTACACACAAAGCCCTGCGCTATGATCCTGCCGGAGCATCCGGACGCTGGGAGCCATCCAAACTGCAGCCAGGTCTGGAATTGGTAAACCCGCTGCCCCTCTTCAAGAAGCTGGATATTTCCATTGTCGCCGAAGAACGCGCCCGGCTGGGACAGAAATAGATTTTCCTGTCAACATTTCCCGCCGCCAGGTTTGAGTATTCCAAGCCTGGCGGCTTTTTGTACACACTCGGCAGTGGTGTTGGCATCCAGGTTTCTTTTTAAAGCCGCAATATGCAAACTGACCGAACGGGTATGAATGTTCAAACGGATGGCGGTTTGCTTGCCGGTCATCCCTTCTGACAGGCAGCACAGCACATCCAACTGCCGCCGGGTAAGTCGCCTGGCAGCGGGCAGCCGCTCTTGCACAAAATCTTCAGCCTCCACCGGAAGGGCGACCACCCAATCACGCCAGCGGTGTGCTGAAAACATGTCTGCATCTGGCATATTGGAAGGCAAGTCAATTCCGTAGGGCAGCAAACTCTTGCCGCCCCTTTGAAAGTCCAACACAATCTCGACCGCGCTTTTTTGCAGCGATTTATACAGATAAGAATGGTCAGTCCGGATTACAATTAGATGGGTCATGAGGTTTTGTGTACAAAATTAGATTATTTGTTCTATTATGACACAAATTCCCGGATTGTCAAGCATGTCCAGTTGTAAATTTTCTGTACAAAAGCGTATCATTTCGTTAGAGCGGAGTAAAATTTATGGTATGAGCACAATAAATCAAATATTCCTCTCCATTTTTTGCACCGCCCTCCTGACGACTGCCACACTGCAGCCTGTATCTGCCGCTTCTTCGAGCGTAGAATTGCCGCCGGCCACCGATTCAATCGGGCTGGTGACCAGCCGTAACTACCAGTGTGACAATCTGGCGCAGGATGACCAGTACCTTTACCCCACATTTAATGCTCTCAACGTGGTGGATATAAATCCCGATTCACTGAAACTTTTTTACAAGTTCCGGACTGATTACACTTACGATCTGGTCGTCAAGGGCCAGTATGCCTTTGCCGGTCAGCAGGCCTCCGGTCTGCGGGTTTTTGATATCACAGTGGCTACGCCCACCATTTTCTCCAGCCATGCCATTAAAGGTGGCGCGTACGGTCTGGCATTAACCGGCGACAGGCTGCTGGTGACCACCGGCCCAAACGGAATCATGGTTCTGGATACCAGCAAACCTTACGACATGCCGCAAACCGGTCAACTGGCGCTGGAAGGGTTTTCCAAAGCCATCAGCGTCAGCGAGTCAATGGCAGTGGTTGCCGCAGGCAACTTTGGCGCGCATGTACTTGACCTGACCAATCCGGACGCACCCACACTGCTTTCATCCATCAAAGACAGCGGCCCGATTGAAAGTGTCACCTTATCGGGTTCATTTGCCTACCTGGCACGCGGATTGAACGGGATGCAGATTATTGACCTCAAGGATCCCAGGCAACCCAAAGTGGTGGGTTCGCTGGAAACAGAGGGATATGTCCGGCAAATTGTTGTCAAAGATAATCTGGTCTATCTGGCCGAACGGGATGCCGGTATTCGCATTGTGGATGTCTCCGATCCATCCAACCCCCGTCCGCTGGCGGTCTACAATACGGCCGGCGGCGCCTGGGATATCGCCCTGAAGGACAACAACATCTATGTGGCAGACTATCCCTACGGCCTGCTGGTGCTGCGTTACAACCTGCCGGTCGCGCAGGAGATATCCACCCAAGGCGGGGTGATTACATCAAGCAGTGATGCAACAACCACTACTATTCCCAAAGATGGCTTTAGCGGTGATGTCATCTACCGGCACGAACCGCTGCCTGCCATTAATACGCCCATTGGACCGGAACCTTCCCTGGTCAAGGTCAGTACTTTCTTCCGCAACAGTGCCTGGAAAGACGGGGTGCAGGTTAATCCGGTGCAGGATTATTCCATTTCCATTGCAGCCAATACCACCGGCCTGACCGAGCGCCAGAAACAATATCTCAGCCTGTATTACTGGAATCCCGAAATCAAACGCTGGCGCAAGGATGTATCCGCCCGGCTGGATGCTGCAACCGGGATCATCACAGCGACACCCGACCATCTGGGTATCTGGGGAGTTTTCTACGACCGGGAAGATGTCTTTACGCCCATTCCGGTGGAAGAACAATCAACCAAATCCTGATCAAGGCATAATTGTAATGAGCCGCGGAATATAAAAGCCGTAACGCGGCACATTCGGGTCTGTGGATTGCAGAAAGTTTCCGCATACCTGGATGATGCCATATTTATCCGGCATCTGGTCGGTTCGCGCGAGCATCCAGACCTTATTGCCAGTGGGGATATCGTAGCCCAACAGCAAGGTTGCGGGCGGCTCCACCTGGCTTAATATCTGGATGGTCTCATCATTGGGCAGGTTGTGGATGAAAATTTTATAGCGACCGAAATGAAATTCAGGCAGCCAGTCCAGTTGGAGGACATCCTCCCGAATTAATCGGATGGCGTTGCCTTCAGCGTAGTGCATCGTCACCGGCTGCTCACCCGCGTTGCATACAGGTAGAGTGATGATTGGAGGAACAGCGGTTTTCAGCGCGATGATCGGAGCGATCACCATAAAAGCAACCAGAATAGCTGAAAATGAGATCAAGCCTGTGATTTCCGGTAGTGAAACCTCAGATTCCTTGAACCTTTTCCATGGCAGGAGACCCAATAACCAGGTTACACCCACGGCCGGCAGAAAGGCCAGCATGGGGATGGTGGCAGCAAAGGCGCGCATTTTGTGGGCGTCACCCGGTGGAACAAAGGGTACGGAGATCAGGATGCCAAAAACCGTGACCAACAGGAAGGCATTCAGCGGAACCCGCCAGTTGCGCACCGCCTGGACAAGTGACAGCAGGCACAGTCCATACAACCCCCAGTGCACATAGCGGTTGCCGTCCAGGTTTTCGCCGCCCACATAAGCATACACACTGAACCAGGTATCCGAAAAAAGCAAACCCCATTGGTGCAGCATGCCTCTTACCAGATTCATGGGGTCTGCCAGAATCAATTCAAATGACAGGCGGTAGATCTCCTGATAGCGAAGTGTTTCGGGAAGCTGCATTATCTCCGGGTAGCGGATATACACTTCGGCCCAGCGTTCTCCGCCAGCCGCCAACCCGTATAAAGATTCTGAGAAATTAGCAAATAACATCCCACCCGGCACACCGATAAATTTGAGGATCATGCTGTTCAAACCAAACGCAATGACCACAACTCCCAGCGCGAATCCGGCTTCTTTCCAGCCAAACGACTTGCCGCGCCGGAAGAGCCAGCCAATCCAGAGAATGATGAGCGGCAGCACAAAAAAAGCCCCTGCACGGACGTTCAATGCCAGGGTAAAAACAAACAACCCGGCCAGCAAGTCGAATAATTTATCCCTGTAGATTCCTAGAAGGATCAATGCCAGTCCCAATGCACCCAGGGAAAGACCCAGGGTTTCCGTCATGGTCGTGCCGGTAAAACGCCGTACGAACAGGAACATGATCCACATGGTGACCGCACCGGCGGCCGAACCGCGGATGCGGCGGACTTCCAGCACCAGATAGGCACAGGAAATTGCCAGCAGAAAAACCAGTACGGCGGTGGCGTCCTGTAGGTTGCGGCCGGTTAACCCCAAAATAGCACCCAGCGTACCGGTATAGAAAGGCCGGCGCGAAGCCATAACAGATAGACGTTCACCATCCAGCAGCCGGTTGGCGTCAATGGTATAGGTTGCCGCGTCGTTATAGGGGATCAAACCACTGACCACATACGGTTCACTTTGACCGCTGGCCCACAATCCACCCAGGGCAAGGCCGAAAAATGCCGCGCTGGCAGCGAAGACCAGCAGCAGGCTCCACCTGCCGGGCAGTCGGAGAATGATGAAAAAAACCATCAGGATAAGAATGGAGGTTGAAACAAAACTAAAACGAATGGTGGCAGCCAGTGAGCGAATTTCAACCGGGATGCGGCCATAAGCCGTAAAGAGGAACATCAAGCAGGCTGCCAGAAACGCACCCAATACCCACAGACTGTCCTTTGAAGATTGAAAGAATTGCGGTTTTTTCATGGAAATTTAGGTTTCATCTGTTGAGTAATTTCGTCAGGTTTTACAAAAGGCAAATGGCAGTAACCAGACGCAAAAACAAACGCCGATTTTTCAGGCAAATGGCAGCTTTTTCAAGATTTGAATAGCGTAATCTACGATAGGCACACGGGGAATTTTACTTCATTCCCAATATGGCCTGCGTGGCCAGATTAAACAATGGGGAGGGAAAGAAGCTCAGGCCAACAACGCCAATCGCCATGACCACGGCGGTTACTGTGACCCAGATACCCGGTTGGATTTGCGGATCGCCTGGTTTGAAATACATGTACATCACCACCCGCAGGTAATAGAATGCCGAAACCAGCGAGGTGAGCAGGCCGATCAATGCCAATCCGGTGTATCCGCCATCAATGGCGGTTTTGAACAGATAGAACTTGCCCCAGAAACCCATGGTGATCGGTATTCCGGCGAAGGACAGCATGAACACCAGCATGGGGATGGCCAGCCAGGGATATTTACGACCCAGGCCGGAAAAGTCAGACAGGCTCAGCCCATTGCCTTCGGCCTGTTCCAGTTCAATCACCACTGACCAGGCGCCAAAGCTGGTCAACGCGTAGGCCAGCAGGTAAAACAACCCGGCGGAAACCGATTCGCGCACGATCACGGCATCACCGTAGGGAACAAAGGCCATCAATATATACCCGGCATTGGCAATACTGGAATATGCCAGCAGCCGTTTGATGTTGGTCTGTGAAATGGCAATCACATTGCCCAGGATCATGGAAGCGGCCGCGACACCCCACAAAACAGGGGACAGGGTTGGGGCGATACTGGGAAACACCAGGGTGAACACCCGCAGCAGTCCCGCGAAACCGGCAGCTTTGGCAGCCACCGCCATAAAACCGCTGACAGATGTGGGCGACCCATGATAGACATCCGGCACCCACATATGGAAAGGCACTACGCCGATTTTAAATCCAAAGCCGACCAGCAGCATGGCTGCCCCGCTCAAGAATAACATCTGGTTGGCATTGGGGTCGCCTACCGCGGCGATGATCCCGGGCAAGTCAGTACGGGCAGTCGCGCCAAAGATCAAGGCAATGCCGAACAGGAGAAAAGCCGATGAAAATGCACCCAGCAGGAAGTATTTAAGGGCGGCTTCTTCTGAATCCAGTCTGGGACGGAAAAAACCGGCCAGAATATACAGCGGGATGGAGAGTAATTCCAGGGCGAGAAACACCACAATCAGGTCATCTGCACTCGCCATGAGCATCATCCCGGCAATGGAAAAGAGCAGAAGGGTGTAATATTCGCCCCTTTCGGCCTGGTTGCGTTTTAGGTAATCGTGCGCCATGGCAATTCCGGCAATTCCGCTGATCAAAAAGAGAACTGTAAGAACATTCGAAAAACCATCCAGAATGACCATGTTGGTGAAACCCAACCCGCTGTGGCCAAATTGGGACAGGCTCAAACCCAGCGAAATCGCCAGACCGGCAGCCGCCAGCAGCGCCGTGATGTGTTTCTTTTCAACCGGTATCCACAGGTCAACCAGCAGAACCAACAGCGTCCAGGCAACCAGGGCAATTATCGGGAGGATGATGTAAAAATCGTTAGCAGTCGGCATGGTCCATCCTCTCCTAATGCATCGCAAGGGCAGCCGTTTGAACCACGGAAGCCAGTTTCTCAACAGTAGGATTAATCAAAGCATAGAAAGGCGCCGGAAAGACACCGATCCAGAAAATCAAAATCAACAGCGGCAAGAGGGTGACAATCTCCCGCAGGGACAGGTCTTTCAACGTGTTGTTTTCCGGCTGGTTCACCGGCCCGAGAAAGACTTTTTCGAACATGAACAACAAATACACTGCCGCCAAAATCACCCCCAGCGCAGCCACTCCGGCAAACCAGGGTGAACCCAGAGCCTGCGAACCAAAGGCGCCCAGCAAAATGGTAAACTCGCCAATGAAACCATTCAAGCCCGGCAAACCCGCTGATGACAGGGTGACGATCAGACTCAGGGCGGCCATCACCGGGACGACCTTCCACAGGCCGCCAAAGGCAGATAATTCACGGGTATGGCGGCGCTCATAGAGCATACCGACGATCAGGAAAAGCGCGCCTGTGCTCAAGCCATGATTGACCATTTGCAATACCGCCCCGCTTAACCCCTGTGGGGTGAGGGCAAAGATTCCCAGCACCACAAAACCCAGGTGGCTGACCGAGGAATAGGCCACCAGTTTCTTGACGTCATGCTGGGCGTATGCCACCAGTGCGCCGTAGATGATGCCGATCACGGCAAAAAGTGCCATCCAGGGAGCCAGCTGCAGGGTGGCCTGCGGGAAAAGCGGCAGGTTGAAACGCAGAAAGCCGTAGGCTCCCATTTTCAATAAAACTCCGGCCAGAATAACCGAACCGGCGGTGGGGGCTTCAACATGCGCGTCCGGCAGCCAGGTATGCAGCGGGAACATGGGAACTTTGATGGCAAATGCCGCCGCGAATGCCAGGAAGAGCCAGACCTGTACCGGCGCGAATAATGCGCTGTTTTTGGTCAGGATAAGCAGGTCAAAGGTGCGGGCAGTCATGCCCAGATAGAGAATAGCCAGCAGCATGAGAATGGAACCGGCCATGGTAAACAGAAAGAACTTGATGGAAGCATACAGCCGCCGTTCACCGCCCCAGATGCCGATCAGGAAATACATGGGGATGAGGGTGAATTCCCAGAAGATATAGAACAAAACCAGATTAAGGGAGAGGAAGACACCCAGCATGCCGGTTTCCAATAACAGGAAAAACAGCATGAAACCCTTCACACGGTCGGTAATGGCCGTCCAGGTGGAAAGGATGGAGATGGGAGTAAGCAACGTAGTCAGCAGCACCATCAACAGGCTGATGCCGTCAATGCCCATATGGAACTCAATGGACAAGTCGCCAATTGATACCCACGGGAACAAGGCGACCATCTGCATACCAGCATTGGTCTTATCAAAACCGGCCAGTACCAGCAGCGAGATGACAAAGGTTAGCAGGGATGTGACCAGCGCTGTCCAACGGATGGCATTTTTGTGCTCATCCTTCAGTAATGCAATGATGACGAATCCTATCAGCGGGAAAAAAGTCACCAGAAGTAGAGGATTTAACCCGAATATCATAGCAGTTCCTTCGCGAGGGAATTCGTAATCAACGTAAAACCAGGTAGGTGAAAATCAAGACAATTCCGATCACCACAGACAAGGCATAAGAACGCACGTAACCGTTTTCCATCTTGCGGGCATATTGCGAGATGGTTTTGGTGACTGCTCCCAGACCGATAGCAATCCCATCAATCAATCCCTGATCCACCGGCTCCGCCAGAACACCGGAAATTGCGCGATAGGGTTTAATAATGATGGCCTGGTAGAGTTCATCGACCCACCATTTATTGCGCGCGCCAGAATAAACTGCCCCAAGCATACTGGCAAGCGGATCAGGCTTGCCGGCAGAGGCCGGATTGCGCCCGTAGACCACCCAGGCAGCCGCCAGACCGGTTAAAGCGATAACCAATGAGAGGATGGCTACCGGGAGGCTGAAGGGGGCTTCCAGGCCTTTCCCGAGGGTGTGTTCCAACCAGTGTTCCATAGCCAGACTGCCGGGGAAATTCAACAGCCCGCCCAGAACAGATAGAATGGCCAGGACAACCAGAGGGAGGACAATCACCGGGATATTTTCGCGGGCATGCTCTGCATTCTGGCTGCGAGGTTTCCCAAAGAATACCAACCATACCTGCCGTCCCATGTAAAACGCCGTCAGGAAGGCGGATGCCAGCAAAACCAGGAATATCAGGATGTTCGTCTGGCTTGCAGCCGCCAGAATTTCATCCTTGGAGAAAAATCCGGCCAGGGGAGCAATTCCGGCCAGGGCCAGGGCGCCGATCAGGTAAACCCAAAAGGTGGCCGGCATTTTTTGGCGCAAACCGCCCATACCGGTCATATCCTGCGGGTCTATATGAGCATGACCAGCATCACCGGATTGGTGGGCTGCGTTGCTGTCGCGTGCGCCTTCCATCCCCAGGATGACCGAACCGGCTCCCAGGAATAACAGGGCTTTGAAGAAAGCATGCGTGGTCAGGTGGAACATGCCCGCTACAAAGGCGCCCATACCCACCGCTGCCACCATAAAACCCAACTGGCTGATGGTGGAATAGGCCAGCACTTTCTTGATATCATTTTGTGCCACCGCGATGGTGGCGGCAAACAGCGCGGTCAGAGCGCCTACCCACATCACCGTGTTTTGGGCAGCCGGAACCAACGAATAGAGCGCATGAGAACGCGCCACCAGATACACACCCGCGGTCACCATAGTGGCCGCATGGATCAAGGCCGAAACCGGGGTTGGGCCGGCCATGGCATCCGGCAGCCATACATACAAAGGCAATTGCGCCGATTTTCCCGCGACACCCAACAGCATAAAGAGGGTCATCGCCAACAAAACGCCGGGAGCGGCAGCCGCAACGGCCGGGGCTTTTTCGAAGACAGTATCGAATTGCAGACTGCCGAAGTTCCAGAACATGAGGAAAAGGGCGATGAGCAAACCGAAATCACCTATGCGGTTGACGATGAAAGCCTTTTTGGCCGCCTGCGCATTGGCAATGCCATCCGCGCCTTTTTCAAACCAGAAGCCAATGAGCAGGTAAGAACACAGTCCCACGCCTTCCCATCCGACGAATAACATCAGGTAGTTATCGGCGGAAACCAGGATCATCATGGCCAGGATGAAGAGGTTGAAGAAGATAAAGAAACGATTGTAGCGAGGTTCATCCCCGTTGAAACGGACATCGTAATGCATATATCCGCCGGCATAGATATGGATCAGCGTACCCACCCCGGAAACCACCAGCATCATGGTGACAGACAGGGTATCCACCCGAAATGCCCAGCCAGCCTGGAACGTCCCGGTGTTGATCCATTCCATCAGGGGGATGGTCACACCCTCGGGGTGGCGGGTAAGCGCCAACATCAGCAGGACGGCAATTACAAACGCCCCGCCAGTTGCCAGGCTGGCGAGAGTGGCTGAGAATTTCTCGCCCAAACGCCTACCAAACAATAAATTAAGGATAATACCGGCCAGCGGCAGAAAAACCACCCAGGGAACCAGTGAAAAGGTCGGATCAGAAATCACTTCGCTTAACAACATATCATCTCTCCGGTTACCCTTTCAAACTGTTCATTTGATCGACATCAATGCTGTGTTTGGTGCGGAAGATGGCCACCATCAAGGCCAGACCGACAGCCACTTCGGCGGCTGCCACCGACATGACAAAGAAGACGGAGATCTGTCCATTGAGGGTTTGATACTGCCGCGAGAACGCCACAAAAATCAGATTGGCCGCATTGAACATCAATTCCAGGGACATAAAAACGACCAGCGCATTGCGTCGGATGAGAACGCCAAGAATCCCGATGACGAACATGATAATGGCGAGAGTCAGGTAATAGGAAATGGGAACCATGGCTTATTCCTTCCCCCCGGAAATCGGTTTAGGGGTTGGAGCATCCGTCTTGGTCAAGACAATTGCCCCGATCACCGCCACCAGTAGAATGGCGGATGTGATTTCAAACGGTAACAGATAATTACTGAACAACACCAACCCGATTTGTGTAGGGCTGGCAAAATCAGATACCGGCATATTCAAACCCAGCGGGGAAACGCCGGATTGAAATACCAATAGCCAGGCAGCTTCGCCCAGGAAAACCACCGCCAGAACAATCGCCAGATATCTGGTTTTTTTCGAGGTGCCCTCATCTTTTAATTTTTCTGCACCCAATAGCATGATGACAAATAGGAACAAAATCATGATGGCGCCGGCATACACCGTCACCTGCGCCATGGCAATGAAAGGCGCCCCCAGCGTGACATAAAGCAAAGCCACACTGGCGAAATTAAGTACCAGGAACAACGCGGAATACACGGCGTTACGGCTGATCACCATGCCGATGGCGGTGGCGATCACAACCAGGCCTACAATATCAAAAAAGAGATTTCCAGTAATCATCCAGGCGCCTCGTTAATCCGTGGGGTCTTTCATTTCGGGTACAGAGCGGGTGTACAGGCCGGGTTCCGTCACCTGGGGTGTGGGCTGCCCACCGGGGGGGACCGCTTCCAGCAGCAGATTCTTGTCGTAAATAGACTGGTGGCGGTCGGTAAAAGATAATTCATAATTGTCGCCCAGCACAATAGCTTCCGTGGGGCAGGCATCTTCGCAAAAACCGCAAAATATACAGCGGATCATGTTGATTTCATAGGTGCTGGCGTAGCGTTCTCCGGGGGAGAAGCGTTTCTCGTCCGTGTTTTCTGATGATTCAACAAAAATGGCATCAGACGGACAGGCTGCCGCGCATAATGAACAGCCAATACATTTCTCCAGGCCGTTCTCATAGCGTTTAAGGGTATGGCGGCCTTTAAAGCGTTCCCGCACGGGTCGTTTTTCTTCCGGGTAGGATACCGTCACCGGTTTTTCAAACATCGACTTGAGTGTCGTCATCATGCCGCGAAACATGTTTAACCTCCAACCACTAAGACAAGCACCGCCGTGATCACAATGTACAGCAGTGAGAGCGGAAGCAATATTTTCCAGCCAAAAGCCATCAATTTATCATACCGGAAGCGGGGTAAAGTTGCCCGCACCCAGATCAGGAAGAACAGCCATATGGCAACTTTGATAAATAGATACAACGGTCCCAGTGCCGGGTAGATGTCGATAAATGGACCGCGGTAGCCGCCCAGGAACAGCGTCGCCCCGATCATGGAAATGCCGATCATTTTGATATATTCCGCCATGAAAAAGAGCGCGAACTTCATGCTGGAGTATTCGGTATGGTAACCGGCGGTCAGTTCCTGTTCGGCTTCCGGCATATCAAACGGGGCACGGTTAATTTCCGCCATGCTGGCGATCACATAAATAATAAAACCCAGCGGCATATAAACAATAAACCAGACATCTTTTTGGGCCAGGACAATGTCGCTCAATTTCATGGAGCCAGCCCACAACATCGGGCCGACAAAAGACATCCCCAGTGCCAGTTCGTAACTGATCATCTGAGCGGTGGCACGCATGCCGCCCAGCATGGCGTATTTATTGTTGCTCGACCAGCCCGCCAGAGTAATTCCATACACAGAGATGGAGGTCACCGACAGGATGAAAAGCACGCCCACATTGATATCCGCCAGATGCAGCGCAACGACCCGTCCAAATAAATTGACTTCAGTCCCCCAGGGGATGACTGCCGTAATGATCAAAGCCGGGATGACAGTAATGACCGGAGCCAGCACAAAGATCAGCTTATCCGCATTGGCAGGGATCAGATCTTCTTTGAAAATCAATTTGACGCCATCCGCCACCGGTTGAAGTAGACCCTGCCAACCCACCCGGTTCGGACCAATGCGCACCTGCATGCGCGCCAAAACCCGGCGCTCGTACAGGGTGACGTAAGCAAAACCGGCCGTCATGACCAGAATAACGACAATTGATTTAATCACCCATTCCCAGATAATCGCAGAATCCATTATGCTACCTCACCCTGGAAGAATGGTCAGCCACCGGAGCGGCAATTTCGATGATCACCGGTTCATACACCGGCACCCCCACCGATCGGGGGATCAGTCCGGCACCTTCAGGCACGCTATCATCCAAAACAACCTCGACAGAGAATGCCGCGCCGTCCACCGGCAGCATCAATTGCATGCCTGCGGCCAGCATCATGCCTTTGGCTGTCAGTGGATGTATCCGCAGATCCGCCTTTGCCAGACGGGGTGTCAGCAAAGGTGATGTAGTTACGGTGATGCCTTTGTCATACAGTTTAAAGATGGGATAAATCGCCAGGCTGTGACCTTGCGCTTTGAGGATTTCAGCCTTTTGCGGGGATGGAATTTCCATATCATCCGCTGGAAGCAGGGGTAGCTGCACACCCAGACCCTGTTTGTTGGCGTAAGATGTGCCGCCGTAATAAACATCCGACCGGCCAATAATCGGCCACTGATCGACTGTTTCGGCCAGCTTTTGATAGCTCAAACCGTCATAAGATGGCGTTTGGGCTGCTGCCAGTTGAAACACCAGCGAAGGAGCTCTGGCTTCCAGTGCAGCACCCAGTCTGCCGGCCAAGTCAGCCGCAATTTCATAATCAGCTTTCAAATCTGCCGGGGCGGGGACAGCCGGGTAAAAGCGCTGTACGCGCCGTTCAGCGGAGGTGTAAGTTCCTTCGCGTTCTGTGAAGGCCAGTACTGGCAGGACAACATCCGCCATCCTGGCGGTAGCGGTGGCAAATAATTCCTGCACCACCACAAATTCCGTTTTTTCCAGAGCCCGTTCCAACAATGGATCATCCAATACCGGATCGGCACCGGCTATCAGCACGGCTTTCGCGCCGGCCAAAAGACCCGCCAGGTCAGCCACCGGACGACCTCCCATATCCCAGAGTCCCTGGGTATTGCCGCGTTCCCACACCGGAATGAGACCGCTGTTGACCTTGCCGGTATGGCTGGATTGCTGGATCAGCCGGGCGCAGACCGCCGCCAGATCACCGGTCGCCTTGCGGCCAAGACCATCACTACCATAGAAGACCACCAGATTGTCAGCCTGCTTAATCGAGGAAGCTGTATCTCCGGTCAGAATTTTCTCAATAGTGGAAACTTCTTCGCCATAGTTGTAGCGAATGGTCTGGGTGGCAAAATTGTCCAGACGGGTTGGTCGGGCGTTGGCCACAATCAATTCAGCCCCGCGTTTAACCGCTTCCCTGACCCGCAGCCACCAGACAGGGGCTTCTTCATGCAAATCACTGGCAACCACTACAATGACGGAACCTTTACCCAGATCTCCAAGGTTACTGCCCGGAGCCATGCCGTAGCGATTGACCAGGTCACCGCCGGCCATGCGGCTGTAGCCCACAAAAGTTCCACCCTGCTTTTCGGTTAGTTCACGCAGGTTGAAGATATCTTCGTTGGTCAGACGTCCGCTGGCGACAGTCACCAGAGAAGTGCCGGCCTGTTTGATTTTTTCTGCCGCAAGGTTGAGGGCTTCATCCCAACCGGATTCTTTTAATTCTGAACCACTGCGAACCAACGGCTTCTTCAAGCGGTCGGGACTGTCAGCGAAATGATAGGCGAAACGCCCCTTGTCGCACATCCAGATCTCGTTGACCTGTTCGTTCTGGCGGGGCATAATGCGTTTGATGGCCACATCGCCGCCGGTTTTGGCTTCCCGGCGAACGTTGATGGTGGTATTACAGCCCACCGGGCAGTGGTTGCACAGGCTGGCTGCATTATTCAATTCCCATGGACGGGCGCCGAAGCGGAAGTCCGCCGTGGTCAGCGCGCCAACCGGGCAGATATCGGTGGTATTGCCGGAAAATATTGAATCAAAACCGGGTTCAGAGGAAGTAACGATTTCAAGCTTGCGACCGCGGTTATAAAATCCAATCACCGGGTCATCCGCAATATCAGTTTGAAAACGCACGCAGCGCGCGCACTGGATGCAGCGTTCCCTGTCCAGATAGATCAGGTCACCCAGCGGAACATGTTTTGCCAGATGCATTTTCTCATCCAGCAGAAAACGGCTGGAACCCGGCCCATGTTCCATGGTCAGATTCTGCAGCGGGCATTCCCCGCCCTTGTCACACACCGGACAATCCAGCGGATGGGAGGTCAGCAGGAATTCCAAAACATCTTTGCGACCTGCTTTTACCCTGTCGCTCAAGCCAACAACTACCATGCCCTCGCTTACCGGGGTCGTGCAGGCGGTCTCCAGTTTTGGGCTATATTGAATTTTTACCCGGCCATCAGCTTCCAGCATGGGGGTTCCGGTGGTGCGGTCAATGGCCGGACGGCCGATTTCAACCAGGCACATGCGGCACATGCCCACCGGTTCCATCTTGGGGTGATAGCAGAACACCGGAATATCAATTCCGGCCAGCTTCGCGGCATCCACAACCAGCATCCCTTCGGTTGTTGTTATGGTATGTCCGTCAATTGTGAGGGTGATGTTTTTGGGCATACGCTCGAAAACCCTTCTACAGAAGAAACAATAAGAAATTACCGGTTCGTCAACTGCTCAAAATCGGATCTGAATTTTTGCACGCCAGAGGTAACCGCCATGGTTGAGAACTCACCCAGAGCGCACAGGCATTTGCCCTGCATTTGTTTTGCCACCGTATCCAACAGGTTGATGTCATCCGCGTCGGCTTTGCCGGTGGCAATACGCCGGGTCAGATGGCTCATCCAGTAAGTGCCTTCCCGGCAGGGGGTGCACTTGCCGCATGATTCATGCTTGAAAAACTGCACTGTTTTATTCACCAGCCAGGCAATGTTGACAGAATCATCCACAATGATGACCGAAGCTGAACCCAGCGGAGCGTTCAGGTCGTTCTGCGTGGATTCATAATCCATGGGAGTGTCGAGGGCTTTATCATCCGCCGGAACAATCACGGATGAAGCCCCGGCCGACATGAAGGCTTTGATGGTGTGCCCTTCAGGCACGCCACCGCCGTGGGTAAATATCAATTCGCGGAAGGTTGTTCCCAATGGCAGTTCATAGTTTCCCGGTTTATTGACACAGCCTGACAGGCTGAAGATCTTCGGTCCGGGGGATTTTTCCGTGCCGATCGAGCGGTACCAGCCTGATCCGCGATCAATGATGGGCGGAATATTGGCCAGGGTTTCCACATTATTAATGACCGTCGGCTTGCCGAATAAACCAAATGTGGCAGGGAAAGGCGGACGCAGGCGCGGTTGGCCGAGTTTGCCTTCAATTGATTCCAGCAAGGCAGTTTCCTCACCGCAAATGTAAGCACCGGCACCCATATGGGTGTGCAACCGTAGGGAATAGCTGCCGTCAAATAGTTTTTCGCCCAACAGGCCGGCTTTTTCCAGACTTTCAATGCAGGCATCCAACTTTTGAGCCATCTGCCAGTATTCACCACGGAAATAGACATAAGCGTCATTGGCCTGCACCGCAAAGGAAGCCAGCATCAATCCTTCCAGGAACTGATAGGGGTTGGATTCCAGAATTTCGCGGTCTTTGAAGGTGCCAGGCTCTGATTCATCGGCATTGGCCACCACATAGTGCGGCCACAAATTATTGGGAATGAAACTCCATTTGATGCCGGTGGGAAAACCTGCCCCACCCCGGCCACGCAACCCGGAGGCTTTTACCTCATTTAATACATCCAGCGGCTGCATGCCGGTCACTGCTTTTTTGAAGGCGGAAAATCCGTCGTGTTTCTGGTACACATCCAACTGATCCAGATTGGGGATTTCACGATGGCGAAGGAGAATCAGTTCACTCATGCGTTTTTTCCCTCGCGCTCGGCTGCTTTCTTTTTTAATTCGGCGATCAACTGCAAAGCAGCGTCAACGGTCTGGTTTTCATGAAAGGAGATATCACCCTCTCCCTGCAACTGGAACATGGGGGCACGGTGGCATCCGCCCAGACAGGTAACTTCTTCAATGGTTACCAGTCCATCATCAGATGTTTCCCCTACTTTAATACCCAGATTTCCACACAGATCCTGCAAAAACTGGTCTGCTCCGCGCAGAGCGCACGGCAAATCAGTGCATATCTGCATATGATAGCGGCCGCCGGGTTGGTCATGATACAGCGTATAAAACCCGACCACTGAAGCCACCTCTGTGGAAGTGATCTCCAGAATTTCAGCGATCTCATCAATGGTGCGTTTCTGGATGTAACCCAATTCACGCTGCGCCAGGTATAACAATGGCATCACACCGGAGCGTTTATTTTCCGGCGGATACTTTGCCAGAGTCTTTTTAATCTCATCTGAATACTGCGCCATGAATTCGTTCAACGGTCAGCATCTCCAAGAACGACATCGATACTACCGATAATACCGACCACATCAGCCACAAAATGTTTGCGGGTCAGCAGCGGCATGATCTGTAAGTTGACAAAAGTGGATGTGCGGTAATGAATGCGATATGGTTTGGGTCCACCATCGCCTTCCAGAAAAACACCGATCTCACCGCGCGGTGATTCGGCGGTCACATAGACACTTTCGGCCGGAGCCTG
>Ga0351877_1102_pt1 | contig 24941 bp, 22 predicted proteins | sample BONcelFGM3001D13_FD_206775 | JGI IMG/M metagenome (GOLD analysis project Ga0351877, IMG submission 206775) | Enriched cells from coal bed in the Powder River Basin, Montana, United States - BONCAT cells FGM rep3 HSBNCT.FGM.300.1.D13 ...
GAAATGAAAATTGCATCAGATGTTACCGCTTTAATTGGAAATACTCCCCTTGTAAAAATCAACCGGTTGGCCGAAGGTTCCAAAGCCACCATAGTTGCTAAGCTTGAATTTTATAATCCCGCTCACAGCGTTAAAGACCGCATCGGCTTCTCGATGATTGAGGCAGCCGAAAAAGCCGGAAAGCTGAACAAGGATTCCATCATTATCGAGCCCACCAGCGGTAATACCGGCATTGCACTGGCCATGGTGGCAGCCGCCCGCGGTTATAAAATCACCCTGGTGATGCCTGAAACCATGAGCAAGGAACGCCGCATTCTGCTGAAAGCTTATGGCGCCGAATTGATCCTCACTCCCGGCAGCGAGGGTATGGGTGGTGCCATTAAAAAATCAGAAGAATTGGCAGCATCCGATCCACGCTACTTCTTACCACAACAGTTTAATAACCCGGCCAATCCCGAAATTCACCGTAAAACTACAGCCGAAGAGATCTGGCGCGACACGGATGGAACTGTGGATATTTTGATCTCCGGGGTGGGCACTGGCGGAACGATCACCGGCATAGGCGAAGTGATCAAATCCCGCAAACCTTCTTTCCAGGCCATCGCCGTTGAACCGGATGCCTCACCTGTGCTATCCGGAGGCGTTAAAGGCCCACACCCCATCCAGGGGATTGGCGCCGGTTTTGTCCCTGTGGTCTTAAATACAAAAATCTATGATGAAGTCATCCGGGTCAAAGCAGAAGACGCCTTTGCCACCGCGCGGGCTGCCGCACGGCAGGAAGGTTTGCTGGTCGGAATTTCATCTGGTGCCGCATTGTGGGCTGCCATTCAGGTTGCCAACCGCACGGAAAATACCGGGAAACTGATCGTGGTAATTATTCCCTCTTTTGGGGAACGCTACCTCAGCACGCCGCTTTTCGCAGATCTGTTGGATTAAGGAATTTGACTATGTTCAGAAGGTTGCGCAAGGATATTCAATCAGTTTTTGACCGCGATCCGGCCGCCCGTAATTCAATCGAAGTGTTTTTCGCTTACCCCGGATTGCATGCCCTGTGGGGATATCGCATTGCGCACTGGTTCTGGATACATGAGTTTTATCTAATTGGCCGACTGACATCAAATTTGTTTCGCAATCTTACCGGTATTGAAATCCACCCCGCTGCCGTGATCGCTGAAGGCTTCTTCATTGACCACGGCATGGGAGTGGTGATCGGTGAGACTGCCGAGATCAGGGACAATGTCACCCTGTATCACGGGGTGACTCTGGGTGGAGTCAGCCTGGAAAAAGGCAAGCGCCATCCCACTCTGCTGAATGGGGTGGTGGTAGGCGCAGGCGCCAAGATTCTGGGCGCCATAACCATCGGTGAAGGCAGCCGTATTGGCGCCAACGCGGTGGTGGTCAAGTCGGTGCCGGCAAATTCGGTGGTGGTGGGTGTTCCCGGTCAGGTTGTGATGCGCAGCACACCCCGTGAATTGGCGCCTGATCTGCACCATGACATGATGCCGGATACCATCGGCGCATCGGTGACCTATCTTTTGGAAAGACTTGAAAAGGTGGAAGCCAAATTAAACATGCATGAATCTGAACACCCAGTTCTGGTTACGAACGGTAACGGGAAGGAACCCCACCTGACGCCGCACGCCCCGGATCATGGTCTGTGGCGCGGGCAGGATTTTATGATCTAGAGCGAATCAATGGGTGGATCCAGCGGATCGTAATCCTCTGGTTTTTCCTTCTTTTTGCGGTTGAAGCCGCCCATGAGCATCAAGCCCAATCCCAAAACACACACCACCACCAATCCAATACCCAGACCACGCCGGTCGAAACCTTGAAGGGGAGTAACACCGCCAAATAAGGGCTTTGGAGTGGGTGTATAGGTCAAGGTCGGGGTGGATGTTATCGTCGGCGTCCGGGTGATGGTGGGCGTTGGCGTATCCGGTTCAACTGTGGGGGTGTTCGTTAATTCCGGCGTTGCCGTAACCGGCCCGTGGATGAGCAATTTTTGGCCAATACTCAACACCGAGCCAGAATTCAATCCATTGGCCTGAATAATATCGTTGATCTTGATTCCATAGGCAATGGCAATGCTCCAGTAGGCCTGCCCGGGTTTGACTTCATGCACCAGAGAGCCATCCGGTTGAGGTGTGGCGGTAATGACCGGCGAAACAATCTGGCTGACCGACGGGGTATTGATAACCACCGCGCCACCCGCAATGGATGTACTGGAACCAGAGCCACTGGAACCACCGGAGGTATAAGCCACATCAATCACAAAATAAAACTGTCCGTTCGCACCGGTGGCAATTCCGCCCCCAATGGAACGGTAATTGGCTTCCACGTATGGAAGCAGATGCAAATCATCACCCTGCCACCAGGTAACAACCTCTGACACGGAACGGCCACTGCAGTAGATATTCTCCGTTCCCCAGACGGTCGCGCCGCCGCCATACCCGGCGTTGATCATGCGTTGCTTGGCATTAGTGCCGCCAGCCCCGGTATGCGAGCAGACGCCTGTGCTGGCCATGTATTCAGCATGCGCCTGCGCAGATGCCATCAAGGAGCCATCGGTTTCCAGCGGGGAAAGCCCTCTGCCACTCCGGACAGCATTCACGCCAGCAATCATGTCATACACATTGCCATCCTGAGCCTGGACAACCCCTACCGGCAGCAGCAGGCAAACGGATAAAACAATCAAAATAATTCTTTTCATTGGATAGCTTCTCACACGCACATTATACCCTTGTGAAATAAAACCTCAGAATTAAACAAGGAATGTCCGGTTAGAGTTTATTAAGGTGAAATCCGGCAAAAATCTGCCAGCGCATTCAAACGGAGATATTCTGGAAAAACAGACAGATCACGAGAGGGCATAACCGTCCAGACATTGTTATGCAAAAACATAAGATTCATATCAAAATGAATACAAACCGCTTACTATCGAATAAAATTAGTGTTATCGAGCCTTTGAACATCATTGTTTCAGAATATCCAGGTGAAGCCATGACTGATTTACTTTCTATCCAGGAAGCCCAAGAGAAAATAATCTCTGTGATCGCAAAGCGGGAACCTGAATTCTGCGACGTCCAGGAGGCCTATGGCCGGGTGCTGGCTGAAAACATCCAGTCGCCGCTGAATCTTCCACCATTTCATAATTCCAGCATGGATGGATTTGCCGTTCAAAGCAAATATACGCTGACAGCTTCCCCGTCCAACCCGGTACGTTTGGCGGTAAAGATGGATATTCCGGCCGGTTTCTATCAGGCAGAGACTTTGCCGGATGGAACTGCCGCGCGCATTCTGACCGGTGCGCCGCTGCCGGCCGGAGCGGATGCGGTTGTTCAGATCGAGAATACGGATTTGCAGGGCGCCTCACAAACCACTGCCCTGCCGGATTTCGTATCCATCTTCGCACCGGTCAAACCGGGTGAAAATGTGCGGCTGGCCGGGGAAGATGTCAAATCCGGACAACAAGTACTGCAAACTGGAAGGATCCTGCAGCCCCAGGATATCGGTTTGCTGGTTTCTCTGGGAATCCAACGGGTGCTGGTCGCCCGGCAGCCTGTCATTGCCCTGTTCTCCTCCGGGGACGAACTCCTGACGCCCGACCAGCCGCTGACGCCTGGAAAAATCTATGATGCCAATGGCTATGTATTGACCGGGCTGCTGGAAAAAGCGGGGGCACGCGTCATCCAACTGGGAATTGCCCGCGACAATCCGCAAAGTGTGGTGGAAACTCTGGACAAAGCCTTACCCGACAAACCCGACCTGATCATCAGTTCAGCCGGAGTCAGTGTGGGCGTGTTTGATTTCGTGCGTCAGGTCATTGAAGAAAACGGCACGATTAACTTCTGGCGCGTCAATATTCGCCCCGGCAAACCGGTTGCCTTTGGTAATTATAAAGACATACCCTTTCTCGGTTTGCCGGGGAACCCGGTATCAGCCTATATCGGCTGCCTGATATTTGCTTATCCTGTCATCCGCCACCTGCTCGGCCTGGTACCATCCATGCTGAAAACGGTCAAAGCCATCTTGTCCCAGCCGGTGGTATCCCCCGATGGACGCGAGAGTTTCTACCGCGGCGTGTTGACCATTGAAAATGGCATCTATAAAGCCGCGTTAACCGGTCATCAGGGATCGGGCAACCTGTTTTCACTGGTGCAGGCCAACGCGCTGCTGATCGTCCCAGCCGGGGTAATGTCGATCCCGGCAGGAGCAGAAATTTCAGCCGTACCGCTAGAAGATGAATAGGCGCAGGCAGTTCAGCCAGCGCGAAGGAAAATCAGATGGCTGCCATGAATAACGAAATGCATTCCGGTAAAGATGAGCATCACCGCAAAGCGGCAGAAATGCTGCCCGCGCGTATTGCCGTCGTCACTGTCAGTGATTCACGCACCCCGGAAACCGATACCAATGGCCTGTACCTGAAACAACAAATCGCGGAGTCCGGGTTTCAACTGGCCGCCTATCATATTGTGCGGGATGAACCCGCTGAGATTGATACGCTCATCGAGGAACTGGTTCAGTCAGATGTGCATATCATCCTCTTTAATGGAGGAACCGGCATCTCCAGACGGGATACCACCTTTGATGTCATCTCCAGGAAGCTGGAAAAAACCATGCCCGGCTTTGGGGAGATATTCCGCATTCTCAGTTATGAACAGGTCGGCGCGGCGGCCATGTTTTCGCGGGCCACCGCCGGGGTGTATCGCGGCAAGGTGATCATCTCCACACCCGGCTCACCGGCAGCGGTGCAGCTGGCCTGGGTAAAGCTGATTGCCCCGGAGATGCAGCACCTGGCCTGGGAAATTACGCGATGAGAAGATATGTTCTCAAAAAATAGCAAAAGTTGACATTGAAATTATTGCAAATTAATGATTTTGAAGATTGTTCACCTGCACTACCACCCAGGCGCAAGTCTTACACTTGCGATGTTCGCAATGACCTTTTAAACAATAGTCTCCTATCTTACAATATCTGATGGGATGACTTCACCACCTTTCTATAAAGGTTTTCAACGTCAAGCGGTCTACCTCTCCGAACTAATAATCAAATGGAGATAATACAATGAAAATCGATGAAATCAAGTTGCTATATGATTACAATGACTGGGCAGATAAGCGCCTCCTGGCTGCCTGTGCCAGAGTAAGTTCGGAGCAGTACGCCGCTTCGACTTCCATTGGGACGGGGCGTGGCGGATTGCGCACCACGATGGTCCACATATTGGACAACATCTGGCAGCAACGGATCACACTCCAGGGGTATTACAAGGAACCTTTGGCAAATGAGGCAGCCTATGATGCAACCGAGCTTCACGAAGATGCCATTCCGACCTTTGCCGCACTTCGAGAACGCTGGATGACAGAACAACACGAGATGAGGGCTTATATCGACACATTAGCCGAGGAAACGTTGAACGGCAAGATCCGCTATGTCATCCCCAATGCTGTGCGGGAACTTTTTGTGTGGCAAATTCTGCTGGATGTCATCTTCCATGCCACACAGCACCGCAGTGAGGCTGCCATGTTGCTGACCGGGTATGATCAATCACCGGGGGATTTTGACTTTACCATATTTCTAAATGAGCGCGTTTCCGAAAAATCCTGAAAATCTCAGGAAGGTGGCTGAAAAGAAAGTTGTCGGCCTTTTGTAGGACGGGAAAAAACCCATTCGCATATATATTTGACAGAATTTTTCCGAGTTAATCATTAAGTGCGTTTTACCCTCCAGAATTTGGAATAACAAAAGTCTGATGGGTTGACCGCACTCCATTTCTGTAAAGATTTTCAGCTACAGGAGGTCAAATTTTTCCAGCGGTCAACCCATCCTCTTCACCCCTGCGGGGTTCGCAATGACATGTGTGCCTTAGTGTCATCGCGAGGAGCGCTTTTTGCTCCGTGGCGATCTTCAACCCTGCGAATAATTTCCATTGGATGCACCTTTGATTTACAGTCATAGCAAAGAGTTGTAGGTTGGGTCGCGACCCAACCTATGTTTCTGCAACCCTCATCCTGCCATGTTCCAGGCGCAATACGTGCGTGATCGCCCGCGGCAATTCATCCAGATGATGCGTGACATACAACAGGCTGACGGGTGTTTGCCGGCACAACGCATCCAATACTTCAAGAATTCGCGCCCGGTGAAAACCATCCAGCCCCTGGCAGGGCTCATCCAGAATCAGCAGGCGGGGTTGTTTCACCAGCGCGCGTGCCAGCAAAACCAGGCGTTGTTCACCAATCGACACCTCCTGAAAGGATTGCGCTGCCAGATCGTTTATTCCTAATATCTGCATCCATTTTGCCGCAATTTGCGACTGTGCCGAAGTTACATGATGATACAGGCCAATCGAATCAAAGAAACCTGAGCAGACCACCGCCTGGCAATCAGTCTGATTCTTGTAATACATATGAATTTCCGGCGCCACCCAGCCAATATACTGTTTTATATCCCATATGCTTTCTCCGGAGCCGCGCCGCCACCCAAATACCGTCACCTCGTTGGCATAGACCTGCGGGTTATCGCCCAGGATCAAGCTCAAAAGCGTGGATTTGCCCGCGCCGTTCGGGCCAAGAATAGCCCAGTGTTCCCCCTGCCGCATGGTCCAGGTTATATCCTGTAATACGTTCACACCTTGATATTTCACGCTGGTTTTCGCAAATTCGATTATTGGAGCTCCCGGTGGAAACGCGGACCAATCCGCAACAGGGAACTGAAAGTCTTTCTGCGCCGGCACAGAATCGGCGTTGAACACACCTTGAGCGAAGGAAGACGCGCACACCGCTGCTTTCGTACCTTGCGCCACGATTTGATGTCCCGCAATCCCCAGCACATGCGTAATACCATCGGGAATCTCCTCCGCGCGGGACGTGACCAGCAAAAGCCGCTGCTGCCGGCTTTCCAGAATGGCAGTCAGGCTGGCGATAAGCGTTTTTCGGGTGTCAGCATCCAGTCCACCAAAAGGATCGTCAAGAATTAATAGCCTGGGCGATTGCATCAGGGCGCGCACCAACAATACCTTACGACCTTCTCCATTTGATAAGTGGATGATTTTTCGGTCCAGCAGGTGGCCAATCCCCAGCAACGCCACAGCCTGCGCCATGCGGATGTCGATATTCTTTTCGTCCACGCTCAGTGGGTTGAATTCATCGGCAATCCGGTCATCAATGTCTGGCCCGCGGAGGAATTCGGCAACCGTCGGTACACCATCGCCTTCGGAACTCTGCCAACGGGCTTGATGAAACACGGCGTACTGTTGTAATACTTCGCGCTGAGTCTCAGCCGAAACCAGGATGATTTCCCCCTGCCGCAAATAGGGACGGCCGTTTGACGTGCCATCAAAATAATTCACGATTTGCCCCTGCACCACCGGCAAACGGCCGCTCAAGGCTTTTACGAATATGGACTTACCTGAGCCGGTGGCACCGATCACCGCCCATTGTTCATCCTCGCGGATGCACCAGTGCGTCCCGGCAAAACACAGACGGGTTTTCGCCCGGATGGTTATATTTTCTATATTCAGAAAGGGCAGCGGCGGGTTGTTTTGATTCTCAGTATTTACCATTATTCAAGAAATTCCTCTTTAACATAGCAAATTCCCCGGTAAAGCCGCGCCCCACCTGCTTTAAGAAGCGTTCGCTTTGAGTGCAGACAAAATTAATTTCGCTATAATCCGCCCATTATAGCCCTGTCTGCTTCATCACCTCAATTGACCGGTTTCACACCCAATCTCAGGCTTGCGATGCATTCAAACGCGATCGCATCCGGCTTTTGTAGGATTGGCAAAACGCCCATTCACACAAATATTTGATGGGATATTCCATGCTTTACCAAAGGGCGTTTCACCCATCAAGACTCAGAGTAACCAGAGTCTGTTTCATCCGCACCTCGGATTGGCACACCGCGGGCAAAGCAACCGGAAATAATGTCAATTCACCACAATGGATTGTGCCCGGTTGCTTTTTTCCTACCCGATATGATTGCGTTCCAATACCGGACTTTTGTAGGATGGGCAAAACGCCCATTCGCACAAATATTTGATGGAATTTTCCATGCTATGCCGGAGTGCGTTTTACACATCAAGACTCGAATTAACCAGAGTCTGATGGTTCGCGCTGGAGGGATACCGCTGTTCTTGCAGTTTTCACCAGCCCCAGTTGCACCAGGCTTTGGGCTGAAGCGAGAATAGCTTCTTCAATGGATCTGGGGGACCAGCCAAGTACACGTCTGGCTTTTTCATTGGTTCCTTTCCGCACGATACCCAATTCAGGTACGAGCAAGGCGACCGAAGGTTCAATCCGACCAATCAAGCGCAGTATCCAGTCGGGGATTTCCCTGGTTGGCACCCGCTGCCCGGCCTCTCCCATGCGTGTCTTCAATAAGCGTGCTATCTCCAAAAAAGACATTTTCCCATCCCCGACGGCGAGAAACCGCTCGCCTTTTGCCGCAGGGTGAGTCATGGCCCTCAAGTGTAAATCTGCAACATCGCGAACATCGACACAACTGAGGGATAAGCGTGGAACGGCAGGCAAATCGCCATTCATGAGACGCTGCACAATTTGGACGGATGTAGAAAGATCCGATCCCAGAGTTGGCCCGTAGATTCCTACGGGGTTAACGACCGAAAGTTCCAGATTGCCACCATTGCTGGCGATGAAATCCCAGGCAGCACGTTCGGCAAGCGTCTTGGACTTTACATAGGCAGTAGTGTGTTGACTGGTGGGGTCTGTCCAATCCACTTCGGAATAGGGGCGCCCGGTCGGGGCGCTGCCATAACCAATGGCAGCGAATGATGAGGTGATGACCACGCGTTTGACCTGGGCGTCATGCGCTGCCCGCAGGACACGCAAGGTCCCTTCTAGTGCCGGACGGATCAGATCATCCTCGTTTTTGGGCACGCTCGCCGGGAAGGGCGATGCGACATGCAGAACATACGCACACCCGGCGACAGCTTCTGCCCAACCAGCATCGGACATCAGATCGGCGGCAACAAAGGAAAGCTGATCCCCCGGTTCAACACCGCCAACCTTGAGCATCGCACGTACATCTGCCTCACGATTGAGGGATCGCACAGTCGTGCGTACATGGTAACCGGCATTCAATAATTGCAAAATGCAGTGGACTCCCAGAAAGCCCGACCCACCTGTAACAAGTACCAATTCATCGTTCATAATAATCTCCTAAACCTTTCATTTCAATAGCAAAGCTAAACGTCTGCCACGAAGACAGTCGCTGTAAAAAAAGTTGTTTGTTGCTCGTTACTTACTGGCCAGACGTTTTAACCATGTGGTTGAGATGCGACGTCCGCCATTGTCCTGGGGATATTCCTTCCCATTGGTAGAACGCGCGATGGAAAGAAGACGCTTCTTCATAGCCAAGCAGATAGGCGATTTCGCTCAAATCAAGGGATTGGGTTTGCAGATAGCTTTGCGCCATTTCATTGCGTGCCGAATCCAGCAGTTGTTGGAACCCGGTTCTTTCTTTGGCGAGCTGACGCTGCAACGTTCGTGGACTGATGTTGAGTTCCCGTGCAATATCCTGCATCATGGGCTGTTTCCGCGGAAGTCTGGTTTGTAATAGCGCTTTGACCTGACTGCTCAGGGTTTGCTGAGCGAGAGCGCCTTTTAGCTGAGTCTCAAGCTGTGGGATCAGCAGCGCCAGCATATCGGGATTGAAAGTAAGAAATGGCGTCTCCATTGTTTGGCGACTGAAGCTGATGACGTTGGTTTCCGCTTCGAATTCAACGGGACAGTGAAAAAAAGTCTCGAACAATGCGCGATGTTCAGCCTTCCGAACGAACCGAACCTGCTCCGGGAATAAAGCCTGACCGCTCCCTCGCTGCCCTAGGATCATATAAGAAGCGAACATCCCATCAAGCAGCAGGGCCGGGGTTGGTTCCTGGGAGGCGGCCCATTCCACATCAATATGCCAAAGTCCATCACGCTCGAAGATTCGCAAGTCCTCGGAACAGAACTGCTGTTTATAGCGCGCCACATTGTTTATAGCTTCTCGAAACGATGCCGCACACAACCCGGCGATAAAGACCGGATCGTAATGATCGGCAGGAACAACACTGCCCATTTTCAGTCCCAGAGCCGGATCGTTGTTTAGTTCCTCCAGCGCTCGCCACAAAGCAAACCATTGGCTGGTACTGATAACCGGACGCGGATCCTGCAATAGACTGATGGGCAGGCGCGCCTGCTGTAAAACAGCCAGGCGTGATATCCCGAACGTTTCAATTTGTGCTATTGCTTGATATGGAATTCTGATCCGGTCCATAGTTCTTAGTGTACCTCCTCGATCATTCAGGTTGATACACATAGTATATAGGAACAAGCGATGCCAATCATTAGCAGAACACGCCTAATTATTCGCATAGAACGCCAGGCACGTGGTGAAATGGGCGGTTACTGAGCTTATCGGTGTATGTTGAAACCGATGTTCACTTGTGACCCGAGAGTTCGAACTTCTGTTGTCAGCTTTTGTAGGGTGGTAAAACGTGCATTCGCATAAATATTTGATGGAATTTTCCACGCTGTACCGCAATGCGTTTTACCCATCAAGACTCGGATTAACCAGAGTCTGATGAGTTGACCGCACTCCATTTCTGGAAAGATTTTCAGCTTCAGGAGGTCAAATTCTTCCAGCGGTCAACCCCTCCTACCCACTTATAACATTTTCTTACAGATTTATTTTTCGGATATCGGCCCCAGGATTCTTATTCCAGTTACATTGAATTTATCGCCATTTCCAACTGTGATTCCCATCAATTTTGTGCCAGTAAAAATATCTCCCGATCTCGTTGCAATGAAAATATCATTTAGATATACGGTGATCTTGTCAGCATCAAATTGGATACTGAACCTCATCTTGCCATTATTTTCCCGGATGGAATCTGTAATAACAACACCGCTATTTAACGAATCCCACGGATTTTCTCTATTGTTTGGTTGTAATAAACCTAAAGATGGAGAGTTAGATCTCCAATTTTCGACATCTTCTCCACAACTTACAATGAAATCATAACCCTTGCCGGTATTAGGATTAATGAATAGTATTCCAGAAAATCGGACAAGTTGATCAAACGTTACTTCAACAATGCCATCCCCATTTAACGCTACCGGTTTTCCAGGCGGCGTCTCGCTTAACGAATATTTTTTCTTGGGATCCTTATCAAGAGGATATTCGAAGCTTAGTTTGCCATCTCCATAGCCAACAATATACTTTTTACCTTTCCAGGCCATTTTGTCAGTCTTGAAATCTTCCTCAAAAATGATTTTTCTATTGAGTGGTGTGGATGTTAAGGTTGGGGTTATTGTTTTTGTCGGAGTTGGTGTTTTTGAAGGTGTCGTTGTTGCTGTGTTCATAATGGTCGGTGCCAAAGTTGAAGTTGGTTCCAGAGTTGGTGTAAAGTTAGCGGAGAGGTTGGAAGATAAAGGAACCGAATTGCAGGCAGCAATTAAAAGGGAACAAAGTAAGGTAATTTGAAAAGTCCATTTCATATTTCCCTCCATGACAAAAGTACGTGGGTTGGGTCGCGACCCAACCTACATTTCGAACGAGAATTCCCTACGAAAGCCTCTCCCCCGGTTCCCTACCCATGGCTTCGGCGGCCACCAGAAAATCGGTGGCGGATATCATCCCCACCAGAGCGCCTTTATCATCCATGACCGGCAGGTGATGGATGCGCTTTTGTTTCATGATCTGGGCGCACTCCTGAAGGGAGTGCTCGGTTTTTACACTCGTTATCGGAGAGGTCATAATTTCGCGAACGGTAATTTTGGATGGATTTCGATCCAGGGCAACGATCTTGTCATTGATGTCGGTCGAGGTGATGATGCCATACTCGGCATTGTCTTTGCTTTTCTGCACAATCAAACTGTGGATGTACCTTCTGCGCATTAAAGCCAGCGCGTCACTGACCATGCTATCCGGGTCAATAAAAACTATCAGATCAATCATCCAATCGCGTACGTTGAATTGCATTGCCACCGCTCCTTTCAAAGCCACACTGCCGAATTGATAAAACCAGTATAACAAATCATTGGACAGCCCGTTAATCAATTTCGTAGCGAAAGGTTAGGCATCATTATGGCGCAAAATATTATCAAACCGAATAAATAGCACCTATCATTCGTTTAAATAGCAAAACAAGGAGTATCGATTAGCAGGTTTTTCCAAGTCAACAATACAATTCAAGTAGATCTGATAAGAGGAGAAACGCATTGGAAACAGACAATAAAAATCTCACGGCGCTGAAAGTTGGCTTTTATTCCTCCTGGTCTTTGACAATACTCACTTTGATTACATTTGGGTTTGCCATGATTGCAATCCCCCCATCAGGACCAAATTGCCCCATGAATTGCATGGATTATCCATACACTGACCTTCTTTCCTATTTTCCGCGAGACTACTACTGGATGTATCTCGCTATTTTCCAACTGTGCGCTTTCGTTATTTTTATGATTGCCAATCACTTTGTCGCTCCAGTAGAAAAGAAGATATTTTCATCTATAAGCGTTGCATTTACTCTAATATCTGCTACTGTTTTGCTGTCCAATTATTTTCTTCAATTCTCAGTTGTGCCAATAAGTGTGATCAAAGGTCAAACTGAAGGGATCCCATTACTTACACAATATAACGGCCACGGAATTTTTATTGTTCTTGAAGAATTGGGGTTCACAATGATGACCATAGCGTTCATTTTTTTATCCCCAATATTTTCCATGAAAAACCGCCTGGAAAAGACCATCCACTGGTTGCTTGTAATTCCATTTGGTGTAAATCTACTGGCATTTATCTATTATTCAATCCAATTTGGTCTTGACCGGGATTATCGTTTCGAAACCGCTGCAATCGGTATAAACTGGTCGATGACGTTATTGATAGGGATTCTCGCAGGGGTTTTCTTTAAACGAAAGATCAATAAGATCACTTCAGTAATGACCGGTTGAAGTGCTGTCGCCGTCGAAGGACTACGTTATATTGTTTATTCTGGGCACGCAAGCATTTTTCATGTGTTCACTCGCCTTGTCCCACACCGCCAGCAGCACTTGGCCTACTCTGTCCCTAAATCTTCCAATCCCAATTTTTTATCGGTTCGACCAGTTGGTGGGCGGTCAGGTCAAGCTGCACCGGGGTGATGGACACATAGCCATTGGCCAATTCGCCAATGTCCGTGCCATCTTCCTTGACCCCGGAGGGAGCCTCGCCGCCAATCCAGTAATAGGCTCTGCCACGCGGGTCTTCCCGCTGGATCAGTTCATCGCGGTAGATGCGCAGCCCCTGGCGGGTGATGGCAAAGCCTTTCAATTGATCAATTTGCAGATAGGGCACATTTACGTTCAATAATATTTGCTGCGGCAGCGTATTGAGGGTCAATTTCTCCAGTACACGCCGGGCGACCTCCGCCGAGGGGGCATAATCCAGCGGCCCTTTGTGATATTCCGGCGCGTCCAGCGAAACCGCGATGGACGGAATGCCCCAGATAGCCCCTTCCATGGCGGCAGTGACCGTGCCGCTGTAGGTCATATCATGCCCCAGGTTGGCGTTCGGGTTGATGCCGGAAACGACAAAATCAATCGGGTCGGGCAATAGTCCCATTACAGCCAGGGCTACACAATCGGATGGCGCCCCGTCACAGGCCAAAGCGGTCGTGCCGTCTTCCAGTTCTATCTCTTTTACCCGCAGCGGCCGGTGCAGGGTTTTGACATGCCCCGAAGCCGACCAGTTGTGATCCGGGGCGACAATGCTGATTTTCCCCATCCTCTCCAGCGCCCTGGCCAGTGCCAACAAACCGGGCGCGTAAACACCATCATCATTAGTGACAACAATATGCATGCAAATCTCCTCCCAATAATAAGTGAACTGTTTGTATTATCCCCTATTTCAGCATCACTTACATCTTCTATTATCGGGTTGGATCAGGGGCGGTTGATATCCTTCCACCAGTCTTTTACCACCACCCCGGCAGCTTGCAGCACATTGATGCGCGCCCCCAGAATGGGGATTTCCAGTTCACGCTTGTCACAAACCGTGCTCAGGTTGGCATTATCCACCTGATGTTTCAATTCATTCAATTCACGGCGGCGTTCTTTGATATTGGATGTCATAATAATGCGGTCAATTTCGGTGATCAAGCGTTTGGCGCGTTCAATACGTTCATCCGTGGCGATCATGATCTCATGCGAGATCACTCCAAATTCGCCCTTGATCTGATTCAATCGCCGGCCAGCTTCATAAGTGGCGTTGACGATGTCGGTACGCGTCATCCATATGGTCTGGTAATTCAAAACATACTTCCAACTGGGAGCCAGCAACGCCTGACGGTGCTCTTCCAGGGTGCGGGCGAATAGTTTATAGCCATGTTTTTCCGGTTCTTCAAACGCCCGGCTGCCCGGATCTACAAACGGCGCCAGCGGGGATATAAAAGGAATCACGCGTGTATCCCCGCCTGCCGCGTAGCGTTTTAACATCTGGCGAGAGTATTCCACCGTATCCATTACAGATTGGTAGGTTTGTTTCTTTAACCCAACCATAAAGAACAAGTCCAGGCGTTTTGCACCGGCATCCAGGGCATAATCAATGGTCTTTTCGATGGCCTCGTCCGAATAGGGACGTCCAAAAGCCTTACGGACTTCTTCGTTATGCGATTCCATGGAAATCTCTACCGTGAAGTTGGGCAGGGAGCGCGATACTTTTTCAAAAAAGGACTTTTCCGCCGCGTCAAAAAGTTCGATGAACACCGGTTTTTTGTAGCCTTTGATGGCATCCAGGAAGCGGTCGGCATATTCCTGACCGGGTTGGCGGATATCACCCAGCACAAACACCGGCCCGTGGCTAAATTCGCCTATGCGCCGGATGTCCTGCGCCAGCAATTCCGGCGAACGGTAGGCTGGCGACTGGCGGTTATGAATGCCCCGGAAAGCGCAGGCCGATCCACCGCAAGTTACGCAGTTATAACGGCAGCCACGGGTGGTCAGTGCTGCGGTGATTGGATATTGCATAAAGGAACGGAATGGCTTCACACTGGCCAGATCCCGGTAGCGCACCACCGCCCTTAAGACCTGGGAGTAATCCAGCAGCAGATCATCCAGGGTATCCGGCGTGTAAGAGATGGGATTGGCACGCATGACCCCATCCGAATCTTTCCAGGTCAGGTTGGGAATAACTTCCAACGCCCGGCCTTCCGCCGAAAGCGCCGCTGGCTGCAAAGCTCCGCCAGAACGCAGATATTGCATCAGGAACAGTATCGGCACTTCAGCCGAATCACCGCGGATCACAAAATCAACGGCCGGGTACTGGATCAATTCATCATAGAAGTAAGACGACGAAAATCCGCCGAAGATAATGGCCTGTTTGGGGTGCAGCCGTTTGGCAATGCGGGCAACTTCAATCGACCCGTGGGCATGCGGCAGCCAGTGTAAATCAATGCCAAATGCCAGCGGATGCAGCTTACGGATGGTCTCTTCCGCGTCAAATCGGCTGTCTTCCAGCATTCGCACAGCCAGGTTAATGATGCGCGTCTGGAATCCGTTTCGTTCCAGATATTCCGCCATGGTCGTAAAACCGATGGGGTACATTTCGAAAACGGGCGTAGATGGAACCAGGTCGCTGACCGGTCCGTAGAGGATCGATTCCTTACGGAAGTCATACACGCTGGGAGCGTGCAGGAAAATCAAATCCGGATTGGTCAAGAGGTTGTGCCAACCAATCTTAGGATTTCATTCACCGTGCGTTCCAGCTCATCGTAAACGGGATGATTCCCGGTCTTTTTAAATTGCGAAACCAGGCTCTGGTAATACCAGAGCGTCCCATCTTTCTTGCCACCCTTGAAGCGATCCCAAATTTGATCTCCCATTACCCGATAATCCGCGAGAATGGAACGGGCATTAAACAACTTATCACAGGACGAGACCAGGCGCACGGAAGGGGTTGTATCTTCCAAATGATGGATGTAGGCTTCCTTGCGCACCTGCCAGGCTGGTTTGGGGTCTTCGTCACTATCCGTGCAGCCATCCACAATCTGCGCGACATTTCCACCGAATTTTTCAGCTATTCTTTGACGAGTTTGCTGCCCGCCCTGATCTTCAACCGCGTCATGCAGCAGAGCGGCAATGGCTTCGTCTTCAGTTCCACCGAATTCCAGTACCAGGCTGGTCACGCCCAGAAGATGCGCCACATAAGGCACGCCGGATCCTTTACGGACCTGGTCGGCATGCAGATCGGCGGCATAGCAAAGGGCATCTTTGAATCGATCGGATAATACCATGGGGTTGATTATATCGGAAATATTATTGATAACCGGACGAATGTGTCAATTTGTTATAAGTTGTTATAACCAGTAATCATTTATGAGATGTTTTCGTATGAATAAGACTCCAGACTGCAAAAATACCCAAAATCAGAAACACGGCAAACATGAAAACAAAAACTATGTCACCTTGCTGCAGATAATATCCCGGTGCCTGAATTACAGCATACAAATACATGCCCAGTGCAAGAAGGGCAATCAATTCCGACTGCGGCTTTCGTTTCAAAATCAATATTCCACCTGTAGTCATCATAATTGCTGTTCCGAACTCTGCGCCCAGGTGAGCCGCTGTTGTGAAAGGAAAGGTTTCAAGTTCAGGAACCATTCCAGATGCAAGAAAAAATGACCACATTGCTGCCATTAAAATCCCCATGGTCACCAGAAAGTATCCCACCCAGTGTTTCATTCATATCTCCTGAATTGATTTTTTATAGTAGTAATTGTATCGAAATGTGTAAATTATGTTATACTCGGTTCGCTTTGTGAAAGCAAAGTCACCCATTCTCACGTTTCTGGACTGACCCCGCGTGCCGTTATCAACGGTGGTGGGCCGGGTTGAAGGGAACGATCGAAAACGCTAAAAGGAGCTTGCGTATTATGTCAACAGTTATATCCATGAAAGCCCTGTTGGAAAGTGGTGTACATTTCGGTCACCGCACCAACAAGTGGAATCCATCCATGCGTCCGTACATTTTCACCGAACGCAACGGCATCCACATTATTGACCTGCAACAAACCGTCAAAGCCATCAACACGGCTTATGCCATGGTTCGCGATACCGTTTCCAACGGCGGAACCGTTTTGTTCATCGGAACCAAACGCCAGGCACAGGAAACTATCAAAGAAGAAGCCATGCGCTGCGGTATGCCCTATGTTACCGAACGCTGGCTGGGCGGTATGCTCACCAACTGGGTAACCATCTTCCAACGGATTGTCGAACTGGAACGCCTGGAAAAATTACGCGACAGCGGTGATATCAACCGCCTGACCAAAAAAGAAGGTCTGCTCATCGAACGTGAAATCAACCGACTGCTCATTCGCTTGAGCGGTGTGCGCAACATGAAACATCTGCCTGACCTGGTTTTCGTGGTGGATGTCGGTCGTGAAGAAACCGCCGTGCATGAAGCCAATATTATGAATATCCCCGTCATCGCCCTGATGGATACCAACTGCGATCCCCGCGGTGTCGATTATGTTATCCCCTCCAATGATGACGCCATCCGCGCCATCAAACTGCTGGTCGGTAAAGTTGCCGATGCAGCCATTGAAGGCAAATCTCTGCGTAAAGATGATGACATGGAAGCCGGCGAAGTTGAAGTTGAACCTGCTGTTCGTACCGCCGCTGCCAAACTCAGCCTGCTGGATGACAGCGAATTGGAAGATAAAGATCTTCTCGGTGCAGCCACCCTGGCAAAATTGGGCGGCAAAGCTGATGAAGAAGTAGTTGAAGAAGTAGTCTAACTATTAGCAACACGAACACTATTTCGTAAAAGGTGAATAATGGAAATTTCAACTGAAATGATCAAACAGCTCCGCCAGGCAACCTCTGCAGGAATTTCGGACTGCAAAAAAGCACTGGAAAATGCCGATGGCGATTACAAAAAGGCTGTTGAATTCCTGCGGGAAAAAGGTCTGGCCACTGCCGCCAAACGAGCCGATCGCAATGCCTCCGATGGTATGGTCGAGTTATACTCCCACTCCCAGGGACGCATCGGAGTAATGGTGGAAGTCAATAGCGAAACCGATTTCGTCGGCCGCTCCGACAAGTTCCGCAGTTTTGCGCACGAAATTGCCCTGCAAATCGCTGCTGCAGCACCGGAATATGTTAAAGAAGAAGACATCCCTGCTGAAGATATTGAACGTGAGACCCGTATTGCCACCGCCAAAGCCAAGGAAGACGGCAAGCCGGATGCGATCCTCCCAAAAATTATTGAAGGATCCATTGCCAAGTTCAAGGACGAAAAAGTTTTATTGCGCCAGAAATACATCCGCGATGAGAATGTGACCATCCAACAGTTACTGAACGATACCATCGTCAGCCTTGGAGAAAATCTGGTTATCCGCCGTTTTGTCCGGTGGGAATTGGGCGAATCCACTTCTAAAGAATAAATTATTTTTGAAGAGCCAACCAAACAGGTTGGCTCTTTTATTACCGAGGAAGGGTGTATGGAATCCTTAAAATATCATCGCATTTTATTAAAACTCAGTGGCGAAGCACTTGGTGGGGATGTCGGTTCGGGGATTGACCCCACACGCGGTCTGGATATCGCCCGGCGGGTAAAAGAAGTTCGCGAAATGGGGGTAGATGTCGCCATCGTTATCGGCGCCGGCAACCTGTGGCGCGGCAAAGTGGGACTGTCCAGTGGTATGGACCGCGCCACGGCAGACTATATGGGTATGCTCGCCACTGTGATGAACGCTTTGGCGTTGATGGACGCCTTGGAGAGCGTGGGTGTGATGACCCGCGTGCAATCTGCCATTGAAATGCGCTCGGTCGCAGAACCCTACATTCGCCGCAGAGCCATCCGCCATCTGGAAAAAGGACGCGTGGTCATATTTGGCGGTGGAACCGGCAACCCATACTTCTCCACCGATACTGCCGCTGCTCTGCGTGCCATGGAAATAGACGCTGATGTGCTTATCAAAGCCACCAAAGTGGACGGCGTCTACGACAGCGACCCGGAAAAGAATCCGAATGCGGTCAAATTTGAACATCTGACGTATATCGATACCATCAATCGCCGCCTGGAAGTGATGGATACAACCGCCATCACTTTATGCATGGAAAACAAACTCCCCATTCTGGTGCTAAACCTGTGGGACGAAAAAGCTTTGCGCAGCGTCCTTGTAGGGGAAAAAGCCGGAACACTGGTTACCGCCTGATTTTTACCGGGTGAAATCCACCTGAGTACGGAACATGTCCGATTTGGGGAGTGTGGCAATCGAAAAACTGCCGCCTCCCCATTTTCCAATTAGTAGCTCTTCATTGCCGTTCAAATTCCGGACGAAAAGATAGGTCTGCGCATCGACCCATTGAAACCATTGCAGATTTTTGGTGTCTGCCAGGTCACCCACCGACCCATTCATCTGGCTGACGGTAATGGGGGAGGCGTTATCAGTCTGGAAGGAAAAGACCTCGGAATTGGGATTCCAATCCCATGTTATAGGAATACTGCCGGAAAAGACAAAACGGTCGTTCTGTCCGTTTATCAAAGCCGTGCGGATTTCTCTTCTATTCTCTTGAATTGCACCCACTTCTTTGACATAAAACATTTTGGATAAATCCGGTGAAATCAAAACCGGACCGATGAACTGGGGGATAACCTGTGATTGTAAAACCGGCTCTCCACCGGCTACATTCATCATCCAGATGGAGGCCGGTTGGCGGGGTTCCGCCAGTGGGTCTTCTGCCGGAATGACCACCGCCAGGCGGCTGCTATCTGCCGACCATTGAGGGGTGGGATATAAACGGTATTCCGAATAGGTGATCACCGGTGGGAAGGTCAGTACCCCGGATGCAGCGGGATTACCATCCATATCCAGAATTGAAATATCCTCGGCGGTGGAAATCGCCATCCATTTTCCATCGGGTGAAAAGTTGACCAGGCCTGCCGTTCCTGGTTTGAGGCGAATATTCCACTCCCCGGCCTCGGCATCCACAACAATCAGGTCGTCATTCAGTACCATGCCGGGACCATCAAAAACCTCCCGGGTGGAAAACGTCACCAGGTGCGTGGCAGGGATCCATTGCAAATTATTGGGTTCCGTGCCCAGGCTGTCGGGCGCAGTCTTAAAGCCGGTCAAATCCGACCAACTGACCAGTTCGCGGGGAAGACTGCCGTCAAAACCGACCACCCAGAGCGAACTTTGCTGGTTTGAGGAACTGCGGATTACGGCGATCAAGCTGCCATCCTCTGAGATTTTCAGGCCCGAAGCATCGTGGTAATCCAGAATTTTTATGGTTCCCTGCGATTGGCTCCACGAATATACATCCTGCTGCGGGCTGATAAATGCCACATGCAGCTCATCAGGGTGACGGTTGGCTGCAGGAATAGTGGTAGGGGTAACTGCTGTAGTAGCAGTCGGCAAATTTTCCGGCTGCGCGGATGGTTCGGTCATCGGTGTTGGCGTTGGTTGCGCAGACATAGTCGCCGCGACAGAGGTGGCGATATCCGCGGTATCTGGTTGTGCAGAGAGTCCTGGGATTGAACAGGCAAGGGATGCAAAAACAATAAAACTAAAAACGATCCAGAAGTTCGTTTTAAATTTAAACATTGATTAATTTCTCCTGTTTTAATTTCCAACCCATGATTAGTAATAAAGAAATTTTTCTCTGTATACAATATCAAATATAATTGAGTTTGTTGTTGAGGGAATGCCACATTATACAAAATATGACTTTAATAATCTCGGCTTCGGCGATAGCGGATTCGACACGTCAGTTATCAACGTTACAGGGTATACCGGCCGCCTGATGAAATTCAAAATTGGAAAGATGGTTGCTTGATTTTTTAAAAAGGTAATCATAACAATAAGAGGTTTTTTTATTTATCTCAAGGTGGAAAAGAAGCTAAAGCGAAGAATCAAGCAGTATTGGCAGGGGATCTCCTTTAAGGGGGTAACATACTCTTATCTGCCTGCATGTGCTGTTGGCACAATTTTCTAAGGCTGCCAAGTTGGTGAAAAAGACCTTTTCCCAGCACTTAAACTTAATAATTCTTTCTTGAAGCCGGTGTTAATTTCGATTATGTCAATATTGCCAATAGCTATATCGCGATCAATTGCAATTTCTTGACCAGTGGGCGACCAGCTAAGAGTAACATTTTCAGAATAGATGGGTTTCGTTAACCTCTGAATATCCGTTCCCTCTTTCGTCATGATATACAGGGCAAACATATTATATGTTCCGTCTCTCTCAGAGAGAAACGCTATCTTTGTGCCATCAGGAGACCAGACAGGATTTATGTTCGCCCAGGTATCACTTGTCAGAGCCACATCATTTGTACCATCTGAATTTTTTGTATGGATCTGGCTGGATCCATCGTTACGTTGCATTTGTTCTTCTAATGACATATAGGCAATTTTTTGCCCGTCAGGTGACCAGGCAGGTGTTTGAAAGAAAAAGTCATAAGATGGTTCAGAAAATTGAACAACCTGAGAATTTTCAATAGTTACGATTCTCCACCACCAAAGCCCTTTTGCATCTGTAGTTCGAAAAGCTATTTGTGCTCCACTTGGAAGCCAAATAGGAAAATCATTTTCATAATCTGAAGTCAATTTTGTGGGATTGCCTCCATTTCCATCCATTACATAAATATGGCTATTTCCTGTGCGAGATGAAGCAAAAGCGATTTTTGTTCCATCTGGTGACCAGGCAGGAGTTATATCCAGAGACGGAGAATCTGTAAGCTGCATCAGTTGGCTGCCATCAGGACAAATGACGTAAATATCAGAATTTTCTCCACTGGATAACACAAAAGCGATTTTCTTACAATTCGTTGGGGAATTTGTTTGTGTGCAACCCGACATCAAGAATACTATAATCATCAACCATACTAGATATGTTCTTCGAAAACTTCTCATATTATCTCCTGATGTTCTAGCAAGCTTACCGAGATTCTACAACGTTTAATGTAGATTTGGTTGACCCGTGGCCTGCAAAAAGTAATCGGCGGCTGAACCTCTTTGAATCGGATGCCACTTCACCCCGTCGAAGCCAACTCATTTTCAACTCTTGACATTTCCCCCTCTTCAGAGATAATTACAGTTGATACGCAAAGGCTGTGAAAGAGAAGAGTAAACTGACAGGTACCGACAGAGAATTGCACCGGATCATTTAGACCGCTGAAAGGTGCATTCGGAAGAAGTCAGTTGAAGTTCGCTCCCGAGCCGACCGGGTGAACATCAATCAGTAACCCGTTCCGTTTTGCCAGCGTTATTTGGCCGCCAGGCATCTCCTTGATGCAGCCTTCTGGCACAAAGCGGGCAGCTTCGGCTGCCAACAAGGGTGGTACCACGGACCCCATCCCGTCCCTTGGCGGGGTGGAGTTTTTATTTTTAAGGAGCAAGAATGCCGGAACATCCTATTCTTAACGAACTGGAAGCACTGCGCAATTCAGGTATTGAAAGCCTGAAGTCCGTACAGGACGAAGCCGGGCTGCAAGCCTGGAAAGTGGCCAACCTTGGCCGCAGCGCCCCCATGACTCAAATTTTCAGCCAGATGAAAACCGTACCTCCTGAAATCCGTCCCCTGGTGGGAGAACGGGTCAATCTGGTTAAAAAAGAATTTGAAACAGCTTTCGAAGAACAAACCATCATCGCGAAGCAGGCAGCCTTAACCCACAGTCTGACCAGCGGAGCCATTGATATTTCCCTGCCCGGCAGGCGTCCATCGCATGGCCGCCTGCATCCCCAGACATTGATGCTGCGGGAGATCTATCGCATTTTCGGTGACATGGGCTTTCAGGTATATCGCGCCCGCGATGTCGAAACGGATGAGTTCAATTTCGAACTGCTCAACATCCCGGCTTATCACCCCGCCCGTGATATGTGGGATACCTTTCACACCACCAAACCCGGGGTTATCCTGCGCACACATACTTCACCGGGTCAGGTGCATGTGATGCGTGAATACTGCCCCGAACCCATCCGGGTTATCCTTCCCGGTATGTGCTACCGCTATGAACAGGTCAGTGCCCGTTCTGAGTTCCAATTCCACCAGGTGGAAGGCATCATGGTCGGCAAGCATGTCACCCTGGGTGATATGAAAGGTACGCTGACTGACTTCGCACGCCGCCTCTTCGGAGCGGATGCCCGCACCCGACTGCGCCCCTCCTATTTTCCCTTTACAGAACCCAGCGGCGAAATGGACGTGGAATGCTTTGTCTGCCATGGGGCCGGCTGCGCTATATGTAAGAATTCAGGCTGGCTTGAAATCTTAGGCTGCGGCATGATCCACCCAATTGTTCTGCGCAACGGCGGCTATGACCCGGAAGTTTACTCCGGCTTCGCCTTCGGCATGGGACCCGAACGAATTTCCATGCTGCGCAACAAAATCGATGATATCCGCAATTTCTGGGCGAATGACGTCCGCTTCCTGGAGCAATTCTCATGAAAGTACCTCTTTCCTGGTTAAAAGATTATGTTGATATTGACCTGCCGCTGGATAAACTGGCGCGTCTGTTGACCATGGCCGGTCTGGAAGTGGACGAAATTCACGTGGTCGGTCTGCCGGTTGTGCATTCCGAACATAATGAGTTCAAATTCAGCGGACTGGAATGGACCCGCGAAAAGATCGTGGTGGCGCAAATCAATGAAGTCATGCCGCACCCCAACGCCGACCGCCTGGTATTGTGCAAACTTGACGATGGCATCGCAGAACAAATTGTTCTAACCGGCGCACCCAATCTGTACCCGTACAAGGGACAGGGACCGCTGGCCACGCCGATCAAAGTTGCCTACGCGAAGGAAGGTTCCGTCCTGTATGACGGACACCAACCCGGGTTGGAATTGACCACCCTGAAGCGTGCCAAAATTCGCGGGGTGGAATCATATTCCATGGTTTGCTCTGAAAAAGAACTGGGTATATCAGAGGAGCACGAAGGCGTTATCTTCCTGGATGCAGACGCGCCCACCGGCATGGCTTTGGTTGATTACATGGGAGATGCGGTTTTCGATATTTCCATCCTCCCCAATATGATCCGCAATGCCTGTATGGTTGGAGTAGCCCGCGAAGTGGCCGCCCTCACCGGGAAAACCTTGAAGAAACCATCCCCGACCCGCAAAGCCACCGGTCCCAGCATAAAAGGCAAAATTAATATTGACATCAAATCACCGGAACTAAATCCGCGCTTTACCATAGGTATGATCACCAACTGCAACCCGACCCAGAGCCCATACTGGGTGCAGCGCCGTCTGCGCCTGGCAGGGATGCGTCCCATCAACAGTCTGGTGGACGCCACCAACTATGTCATGTTGGAGCTCGGCCAGCCGCTGCACGCCTTTGATTATGATGTGCTGGTCAAACGAGTGGACGGCAAAACGCCCACCATCATCACCCGCACAGCCTCCGAAGGCGAAAAATTGACCACCCTGGATAACGTTGAACGTACCATGAAAGATTACACAGTTCTGGTATGCGACACAAAGGGGGCTTTGAGTGTGGGCGGCATCATGGGCGGCCTCGAGTCTGAGATCACCGAAGCCACCCGCACCGTCGCATTGGAAGGTGCGGCCTGGAACTTCATCAACATCCGTAAAACGATGAGCTACCTCAAGTTGAAGTCAGAAGCCTCCTACCGGTTATCACGCGGAATCCATCCAGAACTTTGCCCGCAGGCCATTAAATTATGTCTGGGGCGTATGGCGGAATGGTCAGGCGGAGAAATCTATGCTGATCTGGTGGATGAATATCCACTGCCGGCGAAAGATCCGGTTGTGACCATTACGACCTCGGATGTCTCCCGTTGGTTGGGGATTACCCTCTCCGCCCAACAAATTGCTGATTTGCTTGCCCCATTGGAATTTGTTTGTGTCGTCAAAGGGGATTCCATCTCAGTTCAAACCCCGCCATACCGTATGGATATTGGCGAAGGCGTAGTCGGGATCGCCGATCTGATGGAGGAGGTGGCGCGTA
>Ga0351877_1103_pt1 | contig 24804 bp, 17 predicted proteins | sample BONcelFGM3001D13_FD_206775 | JGI IMG/M metagenome (GOLD analysis project Ga0351877, IMG submission 206775) | Enriched cells from coal bed in the Powder River Basin, Montana, United States - BONCAT cells FGM rep3 HSBNCT.FGM.300.1.D13 ...
ACATCGGAGAGCCACACTATACTGCGCCAACGGATCACAAGCCCGGCAGTCACACGCCGGCAGGTTGAGAATGACACGAGGGGTGCAAGATGAACGGCAATCCCATTGTGACCAAAATCGAACTGATCGAGTTTGCCTGGGTGGCAGAGAACATCGGGCTTAGCCCCTTTGGCCACCAACCCACTTATCTACCTGGCGCCACCTGGCGCAGGACGCGGACGATCATGCGGATGCACACTGACGATGGCATAGTGGGCGAAGTCTCACCGGTGCCATCACTACCGGGCTCGTGGCGTGGCATTCTGGGGGAGAGTGCTCTTGATCGGGAGCGGATATACAATCGTCTGAAGTTGGCGGGTAGCGAAGGTCTGGGCGCTGTTGACAACTGTCTATGGGACATCGCCGGCAAAGTGCTCGGTCTCCCAGCCTTCCGGCTCTTGGGCGGCGACAGAGCGCGTCTACCTACACACATCAGCACGATGAATGGCGCGCTCGACGGCCCGCTGTCGACACCAGAGTCCTTTGCAGACTATGCCGAAGAAGCTCTGGGCATGGGCTACGGGGGCTTTAAGATTCATCCTTGGCCGGGAGGATCGATTCGGAGCCACACGGCGTTGGTGGCTGCAGTTGGAGACCGGGTGGGCGGCAGAATGGACCTCATGATGGACCCATTCTGCAGCTATCCAACCTTCGCCGATGCGCTCAAGGTAGGGTGGGCGTGCGATGACTACCGCTACCTATGGCTGGAGGATCCATATGCTGACAACGGGGTCTCGCACTTTGGACACCGCAAGCTGAGGGAGCTGATCAAGACGCCACTGCTTCAGGGTGAAAAGGCCAAGGGCCTGGAGGAGAGGGTCAACCTGATAATTGCCGGCGCCACCGATCTGGTGAGGGGCGACCCCATCGAATGGGGCCTGACCAGCACGATGAAACTTGCCCATGCAGCTGAGGGCCTCGGGCTCGATATTGAGATGCATGGCGTTGGCCCCGTGTGTCGCCAGGCCATGGCCGCCTGCCGCAACAGCAATTACTATGAGCTGTCGTGGGTCCACCCAGATTTGCCGGCGCCTCACCCGCCCATATTCGCGGAATACGATGACACGATCTGGGCTGTGAGCAAGGACGACGGCTGTGTGCCAACGCCGTTGCTCCCCGGATTGGGCGTCCGGTATGATTGGGACTGGATCAATGCGCATCTGGAGAGCCGGCGTGTGGTAGCAGACATCGCTGACGGTGTGCACTGACAACCCGGTCAGAAAGGATGGCATGGCAATGCCGAACTACCCGTACCCTCGTCCTTGGGCCGAACACGGCCGGTTGCGCGTCTCAGATGATGGACACTCGCTATGGTACCATGATGGCAAGTCTTTCTTCTGGCTTGGCTGCACGCCATGGATGCTCGTCGCTCTGCCGCCAGAGGACGTGACCCTCTTTCTGGCCGACCGTGCGCGCAAGGGCTTTAATGTGGTGCAGATGGTCACAACCAACTGGTTGAGAGGTGACTATCTGACTCGACAGCCGTTCTTTGGTGAAGATGGGCGCCCATACAAGCAAGTCGTTCTGAATGAGCCCTACTGGGACTATGTCGATTGGGTAGTCGAGCGTTGCGCGCTGTTTGGCATGCATGTCGCCCTCGTAACCAGCTGGGGACGCGCCTTTCACAATCCCGAGCTCTTGTATTTTTCAGAGCCGGAACACAACAACTATGAACTCGGTGTGCAACTAGGCCGACGCTATGCGGCGTGCGATCATGTCCTGTGGATTGCTGCTGGCGAGTACAGCTGGACACTCGCCGAAGTTCAATCTGGAGCCGACGACCCATTGGATACAAAGAGACGCAACCACCTGCTTCGCCGGGTGGCCGAAGGCCTGCGCTCGGGGAGCCAGGGGAAGCAGTTGATAGCCTTTCACCCGCACAGCGGTCTGTCCTCCAGTCGCGACTGGCACGACGACAGCCTGATAGATTTCAATATGGTACAGAGCTTTGGCCACGAGAACGCGTACACTACCCTCGTCCGCCAGGACCATGCGCTGAGACCCGCAAAGCCGGTCCTAAATGCAGAGCCTGCCTACGAGGATCGTTGGCGCTACATGCCTGATCGCGGCCAGATCGATGACTGGTGGATGCGCATGGAGGGCTATGTCTCGGTCTTTATGGGGGGATGTGGCTATACCTACGGACACTCTACGATATACCACTTTGGAGCCAAGCCCGAGGAGGGCACGGAATGGCTCAAATGGCTCGATGCTCCGGGGTCACGCCAGATGCAGCACTTGCGCACACTGATGGAGTCGGTCGATTGGGCGAGTCGTGTTTGCGATGACACTCTAGTCGTGACGAGTGAGGCTAGCGGCTGCTCTGAGCAGGACTATATCGTGTCGACTCGCGCCGTGGATTTCTCATGGGTCATGGTCTACACCAGCAAAGGGCGCGGATTCCGCCTCAACCTCGCGCCACTTGGCAAAGGCGCCCAGGCTCAATGGTACGATCCGCGAACAGGCAAGACCGGGCAGTCCTTTCCCGTGAGTGACGACTGCGCCGAGTTTGCTCCGCCCGGTGAGCCAGTTCGTGGCAATGACTGGGTGCTGATTGCGCATCTGCCGCCTAGGAAGTAACGGGCACCGATTCACTGGTTGCGCTCGCTACCCCTTTTTATAGCTCACGAGATGCGCCACACGTACCCTGCGCGGTGATGGCGGTCAACAGGCGCACGAGTCCAATCTCAGGCAATTTGAGCCAAGGGCCCATTTCATGCGGTTTCCCACCATCAGCGTCTCTAGGCCAACCACGGCCGTATCTGGTGCGCCTGGTCTCTTGCGCCGTCGTCTGGCGCCAGCGGTCGCGGCCGGTGGCGCCTCCTGCTCGGGCCTGAAAGGGCCAGCACGGCGGCCTTGATGCTGTTGCACGTCTCACTGCTTTGCCGAGCGCCCTGCCGAGAGGTTATCATGCCTCGGCAAAAGTGACAGTTGGCGCCGACGAGGGCTCTGCCCAATGGGAGACGGCCGCCACATCAAGCCCGCGTAGGAGGCCAGATGGAGCGCCTGCTAACCACATCCACGCAGCCCGATCAGATTGTGCAAGCAGAAATGCTCGACTTGCTGCGACTGCGATTCCGACGCCTCGCCATCGCGAGCGGGCTTGCATACCTGGCCTGGCATCTCGGTGTGACTGTCGCTCAGCCATCTCAGTTGGGGCTTCGCCCGTGGTTGCTCAGCCTCATCGTGCTGCCTTTCGCCCTTGCCGTCGCAAAGCTCGTGGGTGGCCACCTGAGAGTGGCTCAGATCGCCTGGCTGTTGGGATTGCTGGTGACCATAGCGGCCGCCGCGATGCTTTTGAGGCAGCCTCAGGCCATGCTCCTTTGTGTCCTGCTCCCTATGTTAGCAGTAGTGACGATTGGCGGATCAGCCGCAGCAGTCGCCGAGCTTCTGATAGCCGTAACCCTGCTCGCGATGCACCGCTGGTCCGGTTTGGCCCCAGAGTCGACTCTTTCGTGGCTGATTGTGGCGGCGGGGGCCCTGAGCGGAGTTGCAGGGTGGGTGGCGACGGAGGGACTGGTAACGGTCACCAGTTGGGCCATGCAAGCCTACAGTCAGAATCAGGCGATGATCGACGAGGCACGGAATCAGCGGGTGGAGCTCAAGCAGTCGCAGGCCGATCTGTTGAGGGCCAACACCGAACTCTCGCGCATGGCAGATCGCCTGCGCGCTCTGAACCGTCTGGCTGAAGAGTCACGGCGGGCCAAAGAAGAGTTTGTCGCCAACGTTAGCCATGAACTGCGCACGCCACTCAACATGATCATCGGTTTCAGCGAGATGATCACGCAGGCTCCGCACGTGTATGGGGCGCGACTCCCACCAGCCTTGCTGGCCGACATCACTGCCATCCAACGAAACAGCCAGCACCTTGGCAGGCTGGTGGACGACGTCCTTGACCTGAGCCAGGTCGAAGGCGGTCGCATGACGCTAATCAAGACGTGGACCAGTGTCGCCGACATACTTGCCGAGGCCGTGACGGCCGTTCGCGCCCTCTTTGACTCCAGAGGCCTCTACCTGCAGCTCGATCTGCCCAGCGACCTCCCAGCCATCTACTGCGACAGCACTCGAGTGCGTCAGGTGATCCTGAATCTGCTCAGCAACGCTGGGCGCTACACTGAGCAGGGTGGAGCCCGTGTGTCAGCGTGGCGCGAAGCGGACGATGTGGTGATCGCCGTCAGTGACACTGGCCCCGGCATTCCGCTCGACAGCCAAGAGAGGCTCTTTCAGCCATTCGAGCGGTTGGAGCTATCACCAACGCAGCCACCAGGCACCGGCCTCGGGCTGAGCATCAGCAAGGCTTTTGTAGAAGCGCACGGCGGCACGATGTGGCTGGAGAGTGTCGTGGGACTGGGCACGGTGTTCTATTGTCGGATTCCGGTCGAGACACCGCTGCCACTACTGGTGACGAGTGGCGACGATGCCCAACGCTGGTTCAACCGCTGGGAGCCGTATGAAGAGCGCACGCGCGTGCCTCCGCACGTCAGACCCAATTCCAGGCCGCGCTACGTGCTACTGGAAATCGGCACTGCCCTGACACGGCTGTTTCGTCGCTATATGGATGGCGCCGAGCTCGTCATCGTGACCGACCAGGCCTCGGCGATCCGTGAACTGGAGCGATCTCCTGCGCGAGCGCTCGTCGTCAATGCCCCGTCTTTTGCCGCCGCCGGTCTGTCGCCAGATGGGATTGGGCGCTTGCCCTATGGCACGCCTGCGCTCTTGTGTCACCTCGTAGATGACCAGTCGGCAGCAGAAGCGCTGGGCGCCTCGCGCTATCTGCTCAAGCCGGCCTCGCGCGAGCAACTCTTGGAGGTAGTGGCCAGCCTTGGGTCTCAGGTCAGGAGAGTGCTGGTGGTTGATGACGAGCCTGAAGTACTGCAGCTGTTTGCCCGCATCCTTGCCTCGGCATCTCCGGGCTATCAAGTCCTGCAGGCAAAAAACGGGTCGCGAGCCTTGGCGCTCATGCGCCAGCAGCGACCCGACCTGGTGCTGCTCGATCTGGCCATGCCTGACATGGATGGTCTGACTGTGCTGAAGCAGATGCGCGGTGATCCTGGTCTTGCAGGTCTCCCCGTAGTGGTCGTCTCCGCGCGGGACCCGGAGGGTCACCCGATGGCATCCGAGAGTCTGACGGCCGCCCGTAGCACCGGCATATCAGCCCAAGAAGTGTTAGCCTGCGTGCGGGCGCTCAGTGAGGTGCTTTCTCCCAGAGATCAAGCAGGGCATCCAGAGCCTCAAGGAACTGCCGTCGGGTGACAGGCTTTTTGAGATACCCGGCCGCTCCGAGCGCGAGAGCCATTTCCTCCTGAGGCACAATCGTGAACACCAGGATCGGAATGCCGCGCAGGGCAGGGTGCTCGCGCAGTCGGCCGAGCAGCTTCCATCCGTCAATCTGCGGCATCATCACATCCAGCACAATGATCGCCGGCCTATGCTCCTGTGCCAAAGCGAAGGCGGCCTCTGGGCTACGTCCTGTCACCAGCGAATAGCGCGAATCTGTGACATAGCGCCTCAGCAGCTCCAGAGTGTCGGCGTTGTCGTCGATCACCAGCACAATGTGCCGTCCAAGGGTGGGTAGCGTTACCTGGGCCACAAAGCCCATGGGCGTTGTCTGAACCTCCAACGCGCCTCGCGAAAGACGGGCAAGTCGCTGCGCGAGGTCTAGATTGGCCTGATCCCTGGGCGAACAGCCGACATCAACAGGCTGCGATGCCTGAGCGCGCACCACGATGGCCAGGCGACCGTTTGTCTGACTGGCGCTTATGGCCACCTCGCCGCCGCTCGCGCAGTGGACCGCGTCCGTCAGCAAGGCGAGCAATAACTGATTCAGCGCCACCGCATGGACCTCCAGGGGCGGCAGGTCTCCCTGGAGACGGGTTGATATGCGTACCTCATACCGTTTCGTTAGGGGCGCCAATAGCGCCAGCGTTTCCCCAAGAGCAACTGATAGATCGGGCGGCATCTCGATAGGCGCGTCCCGCACCCAATCGAGATTGGCATCGGACGAGACGGCCCCTTCGCCCGGAACCGTCATCGCCGCTGGCGTGCGAGAGACGTTGTGGTGCTGCCAGAGCTGCTCGGCGAGGAGCTCAATGGCAGCGTGCTCTCTGCGGCGGAGATGCCGTGTTGACATGCCAAGCTGCCGGGCGACCTGTTGCTGTGGCATCTGCTGCACAAAGCGGAAATAGAGCAGCTCGTATAGCTCGTTCTGCCGCGTGTTCACCAGGTCGGTGGCAGGGAGTTCCAGGGAACCAATCGCGTCGATCAGAATCCCCTGCAACTTTGAGTAGCTGTCGACGCGGTTGGCCACTCCCAGCAACGAGGCGATCCCCGTCTGGCGGAGCCGATCGGGCTCGTAGAGGTGGTATAGAGCGCGGTGCAAGGCTTCTTGAAGGGCCTGGGGATCCAGTGTCATGTCCGCTATCTGTCCCCTTCGGTGCCGATACAGCCCACATTCGGTCACCTGTGTCCATATTATAGTATACAGAAGGAGAAAGGCCAGGGTACGATTCTGTGGGCGCCTGCAAGCGCGGTCGGTGTTGTCCCTATCTGACTGGAGGTGAACCACGGCACTGATATTCCGGTTTTCCACAGGGTATGTCATCGAGTACCAGTAGCCGCCCCGCAATGCGGCACACCAGACCCACGAGGAGGACAGAGATGTCTATTATGCTGACCCGTAGAGAACTACTCCGTTACGGCGTCGTGACGGGCCTGGGCATGTTCGTGGCAGCGTGCGCCCCCAAGGCCACACCCAAAGCGGCTGAGCCCGCAGGGCCTGCTCCCACTGCCACCACCGCCGCTCCAGCGGCCGCGGCGGTGGCGCCCACAGCCACCCCAGTCCCCAAAGCGCCTGCCGCTCAACCGGTAGCCGAGAAGTTGACAGTTACGTGGATGAACTGGTGGGGAGCACAGCGCGAAGAAATGATGAACGAGATCATCGCTGTGTTCGAGGACGAGTTCCCTAATATCCACGTTGAGAACCAGGTCCAAGGGTGGGACAACCGCGAGCAGCTCGCAGCTACCGCGATTGCCAGCCAGACGCCGCCAAGCCTGATCATGATCACGCGCTCAGAAGCGCAAAAGTTCGCGTACGAAGATTTGATCATCCCCATCGATGACTATATCACGAAAAAGGGGCACGATGTCTATGACATCTTTATCAAGTCCGAGATTGACGCGATGAAGTTCCTCGACAAGACCTGGAGCTATCCCCTGCCCGGAAGCTTCCTCGACAGCACGCTATGGCTCTACAACAAGAACATGTTCCGCGATGCTGAACTGGATCCTGAGGCCCCTCCGAAAACCTGGCAGGAAGTGGATGCTGCCGTGGAGGTCCTCACGACGTTCGAAGACGGGATGCTAAAGACCCTGGGAATGACCGGATTCCGCGGACGATTCCCGAGCTGGATCTACTGCAACAGCGGCAAGTACTACTCTGATGATGCAAGGCAGCTGCTATTCAGTCAACCAGAGGGAATCGAGACCGCGGAGTGGATCCTGAGCCTGGTCGAAAAGGCCGGGGGGGTTGAGAGCGAGATGGCCTTCATGGAGGGAGTCAGCGCTCAGGTCTCTGACTATCCCTTTTACACCAACACTTTGGCAATGGAGGCGCCGAACGTCTCGCAATTTGGCCACTTTAAGACGAACTCTCCCGATATGTATGCGGATACGGAGCAATGGGGCGTCATGCTGGTGCCTCACAACGGCAACAACCCCGCTGCCAAGTCAGCGGGCGTATCTGGCCTGGCCTTTACCTGGAACCAAGTCATCCCCAAGGGCCTGAAGCCGGAGCTGCAGGATGCGGCATACGAGTGGCTCGAGTTCTTCACAATGCGTGAAGAAGGCGGCGGCTACTTTTTGCTCAAACAAGGACGGCCCTCACCTGTGCGTCGGTTCAACGATAACCCCGCTTACTATGACGCCAACCCTTACTGGGACTTTGTGCGCGAAGCGATGGATATCGATGTGGGCGTGCCCACCACTCCGGTGCAGATCGAGGTCGCAGACATCCTCACCAAGAACCTTGATCAGGTCTGGTACGGCCAAAAGGCTCCAAAGGAGGCGCTGGACGCGGCTTACGACGAAGCGCAACCGATCGTGGACGCTTTCTGGGGCTGACACTCATGGCAGGCCAAACGTCCGCGAGTTCCAGGACGTTCGAGAGTCGGGACATTCCGTCCCGACTCTCGAGATGGCGGCATCGTCACCGCTACCTGGAGGGATGGCTGTTTATCTCGCCCTGGCTCCTGTCGTTTATCGTACTGGACGTCTCTGCTCTGTTGCTGAACTTTGTCTTGAGCGCCACGAACTTTACAGTTGGCGCCAAGGTGCCGAGTTGGATGGGCCTTGCCAACTACCGGACCCTCTTTGCGAGGGACGATCTCGTGGGCATCAGCATGGGCAACACGCTCTACTATGTGGCGCTCAGTGTACCGCTGGGGATGGCTTTTGCGTTTGCTGTGGCCCTACTACTCAATCGGCCGATTACTGGCCGCGGAGTGTTCCGCACCATCTACTACCTGCCCAGCCTGGTGCCGGTGGTCGCTTCTGCGGTTATCTGGCTGTTCGTATTCCGCTCTCGCGGTGGGCTATTGAACAACCTACTAATCCTGATAGGAGTCAAAGCTGTTCCCTGGCTGAGTCGCCCTGAGTGGGCCAAGCCAGCCATGGTGCTGATGAGCTTGTGGAGTTTCGGTCAGCCCATGGTGATCTACCTGGCCGGACTGCAGGGCATTCCCGTGGAACTGTATGAAGCGGCTGAGATCGATGGGGCTACTGGGGCTCAGAAAATTGCCAAGATAACGGTGCCTTTGATGACGCCCACGCTGTTCTTTAACCTTGTCATGGGCATCATCGGGTCATTTCAGGTCTTTACGGCGGCTTTTCTGATGACGGGCGGGGGGCCTCTGAACGCAACCCTGTTCTACATGCTGCACCTGTACAACAACGCGTTTCGCTACTTTAAGATGGGCTACTCCTCGGCTCTGGCCGCAGTGCTGTTTGTGATAATCCTGTCGCTGACGCTGTTCGTGAACAAGACCTCTGATCGATGGGTCTATTACGGAGGGTTCTAGCGATGGATTGCGTTGCGCGTAACGGCCGCGGCCGGTCAGTGCGGCTGCGAACTGCGACTATCGTGCCTTTCGCCAAGGAGGCAGTATGACGGTTTCCGCCAAAGTGCAGCGCGTGCTAGCGGACGGACTCACCTATCTAGTGCTGGCTGTCGGCTCATTGGCGATGGTGTTCCCGCTCCTATGGACACTGTCCACCTCGCTCAAGACGATCCCCCAATTGGTGGGTTCGCGAATCGTGCTGATACCAGACCCTATCGCGTGGCACAACTATGTTGAGCTATCCAAGCGAGTGAATGTAGTGCAGCAGTTGGGCAATACCGCCACGATCGTGGTGGCCGCCGAGATCGGAGCACTGCTTGTTTGCTCGATGGTGGCCTATGGTTTTGCCTGTATCGAGTTCAGAGGCCGGGAGCTCGTGTTTGTGTTCCTGCTCAGCACGATGATGCTCCCTGGGGTTGTCACGTTGGTGCCGTACTTTGTGATGTGGGATCGACTTGGCCTCGTCAACACGTTCTATCCGTTGGTCATACCTCGTTTCCTGGCGCACAACCCTTTCTACATCTTTCTTCTGCGCCAGTTTTTCCGCGGACTTCCGACTGATCTGCTTGATGCGGCGCGTGTCGATGGCTGCGGTAACCTCGGGATCCTTCGAAAGATCGTGCTCCCCATGTCAAAGCCAGTGTTGGCGACTGTGGCCATTTTCACCTTCCAGGGCACCTGGAATGACTTTCTCAGCCCTCTGATCTATCTTGGCGGAAGCAGGGATAAATGGACGCTGGCCCTCGGGCTGAACGCCCTCAAGGGGTTTGAGGGCGAGACTACGATACACCTGCAGATGGCTTTTGCAGTACTGATGATCTTGCCCGTGCTGCTGGTGTTCGCATTTGGCCAAAAGTATATCATCCAGGGCGTGGCATTCAGCGGGCTCAAGGGATAGCGTGTGCCGGTGCCCTGATGCAAAGCCGTAATGGGTGACCATAACAACGTGATCTGTTAGGACCCGAGTCATTTCAGAAAAGGAGATGATCTGTAATGCAGTACATTGAAGAGCCATCTCGACGAGTGCCTATCGTGGCTGATGCTGATGTGGTGGTGTGTGGTGGAGGGCCGGGCGGGTTTTCGGCCGCCATCGCCGCGGCTCGTCACGGCGCCAAGACTATTCTAATCGAGCGCTACGGCTTTATGGGGGGGCTCGCCACCGCTGGTCTGGTCGCTCCAATTCTGGGCCATACGGCCGCGAGTAGACACGGTCCTTGTACCGACCCGATTGTGGAGGGCCTGCTTCGTGAGATCACAGAGCGCATGCACGCCAAGGGTGGAGCACCCACATGGTCCGAAACACTACAGGAGTGGGGGATACGCTTTGACGCAGAGGCGCTCAAGATCGTGCTAGACGAGGTCTGCGCGGAAGCCGGCGTTCAACTCATGTTGCACACGCAGGTGTGCGATGTGTCGTTGCACGAAGGCGCCATTGGCGCAGTGCTGATTGAGAGCAGGTCAGGCAGACAGGCCGTCAGGGGGGCGGTGTTCGTGGACGGCACCGGTGACGCGGACGTGGCATACCGCGCTGGCGCGCCCACCACGCACGGCCGCCCGTTCGACAACCGCCCAGAGTCGATGGGTTCGTTCTTCCATCTCGCGGGCTATGAGCCGATGAGCGACGAGCGCCGCAAGGAGATCACCGGGCAGTTGCGAGACGAGATGGGAAAAGGTGTGCTCAAGTTCTACAACCCGGGCTTTCTCGCCTGGAATAGCCATCATCACGACCACACCTCTGCCAATATGTCTCGTTTTGGCGGCAATTCGGATGATGCCGCGGACATGACGCGCGGTGAACTCAGTGTCCGGCGGGACGTCTGGCAGCTGTGGGAATATGTGCGAAAGAACGTGCCCGAGTTCCGGGACTGCTATGTACAGCAGACCTCGTTCCAGGTGGGGCCTCGTGAGAGCCGACAGATCGTGGGCCCCTACGTCCTGACGGGCGAAGACGTCCGCCAGGCCGCCAAGTTCGGCGACGCCGTTGCGCGAGGTTCATGGTGGATCGATATTCACTGCCCTCGGGGCGAGACCTACCCGGTTCACCTGTGCATGGTCGAGTGTCCGAAGGGCGCTGATTGCCCCTTCTGGGCTTCGGAGCACACCCGAATGCTATCGCGCTCCGAGCTCAATCCACCTGACGGTGACTGGTACGAAATCCCATATCGCAGCCTGCTTTCGGTGGGAGTCAGCAACCTGCTTTCATCGGGGCGTTGCATCTCGGCCACCCACGAAGGTATGGCCGGCTCGCGCGTGATGGGCACATGCATCGCCATCGGCCAGGCGGCGGGCACAGCGGCGGCGTTGGCGCTCTCGACTGGGGTGCCCCTTGGCCAGCTCGACGCCCAGGTCGTGCAAGAGGCCTTGAGGCAGGACGGCCAGCTCATCTGACACCTAGCAGCGCCGAAAGCGACGGCAGCCCGGCCCCCACAGGATGCGCAGATTGCTGTGTCCATCGGGGCCGGGCGTCTCTTGGCCTGCCGACGAATTCCGTGGATGCGATCAGGTCACTGAGCGCTCTTGGACGCTCGGTGTGCTCGAAATCCATGCGCTAGATGCCGCATGCGCCGCGGCCGCTGCCCAACGCGATCGGAACTGCCAACGCATAAAGTCGCCGTACCATCAAGCTCGTGGGTCCGCATGTTGCGGATTCGCTCTATTCCACATCACACGGCCGTTACATAGAGAACGGTCGTTTGCGGTATATGGGTATTCTTCTGCTTTTCTCCAGGGTTCTTGGGAGCCTCTGCCCCCGCTGGACTTGACCTGACTGTAATGGTTCAGCGCAAAATGGACAACCGGCCTCTCTCACTAAGCGACAGCCCATGCCAGCCTCTGCTCTACGAACTGCGGCTGGCGACGCGTCATCTGTCTGAACTGACGCGCTGTGGCTAGCTTGCGGCGGCGCTCGGCCATGAGCTCGCCGTCCAGGCCCTCTAGCCGGGTCTGGGGCGTGACGTAGCCGATGCCGCTGTGCAGACGTTGCGTGTTGTACGTCTGGACAAAGCGCTTCACGATGCGACGTGCATCGTTGAGATTGAGTGGTGTCAACGGCCGGATACACTCGCGCTTGACCGTCTTGTGCCAGCTCTCGATCTTGCCATTGCTCTGGGGATAATAGGGTGATGTGCGCACATGCGTCATCCCGCACAGACGGACGAACGCCTTAAAGTCCCGCGCCACGAACTGTGGGCCGTTGTCCGAGATAATGCGTGGCGTGGCCCCGGGAAAACCTTCGCGTGCCCGCTGCAAGATCGTCTCGACGTCGGCCTCGGTCATGGTTTCACGAATCTCCCAGTGCACGATGTAGCGACTGTAGCCGTCCAGCACCGTGCACAAGTAGTAGAAGGTGCCGCAGATATTGAGATACGAGACATCGATGTGCCAGTGGGCGTGGGCTCGGGTGGGCTGCACGAACCCCTGTCCCTTGGTTGAGGGGGCAAAGTGCTGCGGGTCGATCCGCCCAGCGCTCTTGAGCACGCGATAGACGCTGCTGGGGCTGGCTGCGGCCACATTGGCGTCCAGCATCATGTAGCACAAGCGTCGGTAGCCCTCCTCGGGATGCTCGGCCTGGAAGTCCAGAATGGCCCGCCTTTCCTCAGGCAGCAACCAGAACGTGCGTGGCATCTGCGCATTGTGCCCATTCGGCTGCCCGTAACGCCGGCGCCAGTCATAGTACTTGCTGGCGGGGATGCCCAGCCAGGTGTGCAACTGCGTCTGCGACAGGCCAGTGCGAACTGACCAATAGCGCAGGCAATCCACCACCGCATCGCGCGTCTCAGCGGCTACCTGCCGCTGGGCTACGCATCCCCAAGCTCTTTTTTTAGTTTGACGTGCTCCTCCATCAGCTCGGAGAGCACCTCGTTCTTGCGCGTGAGCTTCTCCTCCAAAGTTTTAACCTTGTCGGCCAAAGGGTCGCGCGCGCTCCTCGCTCGTGGCGCGAAGGCGCTGGCGCCGTTCTCAAACAACTGCTGCTGCCAGCGGTAGAACACTGAGGGTTGAATGCCATACTCGTCGCACAGATCTGAAACGGCGACGTGCTCTAGCAGGTGCCGCCGCAATATGGCGATCTTCTGCTCTGCGGCAAACTGTCTGCGTCTCTCGGCCATGGAGTCCTCCTGTGAACAAGATGCTAACTTCTCCAGGCCGATTCTCCAATTTCAGCTGAATCATAACATGACCAGCCCCGTTGGTAGCACCACTCGCTATTTCGGTGCCAGCGCATTGACCGGCTGTGCAGTGAAGAGCCGGTCTTGGGGCGCCAGAGGACGATAGCCCAGAGCACTGTAAGGCCTGATCTGTTGCTACTCGTCTAGCGCCCATGAAAGGGCTGAGCATCTGCCAGGCGGCAAAGCTTTGGGTGATCCGGCAGCTGTTCTCGCATCCTGCCATTGAGAAGCTTGACGTGGCCTCTCTCCCAACGACCGCCTGCTCGGATGAACAGAGACTTGACGCCCCTGTAGCAGAGCCACTGCCGCAACCGCTTGGCGACGAACCCGAGGCGGCTGTCTACGTGGAGGCGAGCGAGGGCAGCCCGGTCACGAATCTCCAGAGCCGCCGACTGACATTGCGAACCGCCTGTGCCTAGCCGAGAAGTACATTTCCCGCAATCTGCCGCAAACATGAGAATGAGTGTGGCTCTTGTTTGGCGAGGTGACCTTACTCCGCTGCCTTGTCCTGACGCAAGAGCGAGATCATCTCTTGAGAACCATGCCCCCCCTCGACTCCATCTCTCGGTGAGCGGACACAGAGACCGTTTAGAAAGTGCGGGGCTGCGCAGAATACGGCCCCGATCGGGGATGATTTCGCAGTCTAATTGGGTTTTGCGACTGAATTAGGCCGCCAAATGCTCCTTTTGCGTCACGGGTTTCAGCTTTCTGGGCGCTCTACGAGCCCAAAGGGCCGCTCTTGACGTACCCTCTCGACTCAGGCGCACCGCTCCCCTGTCGTTCACGCGCGTATGGGAGTAGGGCCTCGCAGGGAGACGCCCGATAGCTTGCTGACGAGTTGCTTGAGATTGAGCGCCATAGCCGTCAGATACGCTTGGATGCCATAGCGCTCCAGGGTGAGGTAGCGGCAACGCCTTAACCCGTGATGTAGCTTGGCCTCGCCGAACTTGCGCTCAATCTGATAGCGCGTTTGCAGCGCTGCTTGGTACCACGGTTCTGCCTTGAGTCGCTGCCAGCGCTCTTTGTTGGCGTCCTTCTTTTTTGTCCTGGCCCTCACCAGATGAATCGCGTTGCGTATGCCCCACTGTTGCAGTTGAAAATGAATCGCCGTGTCATCATAGCCGCGATCAGCCACGCAGGTGGTAAGCGGTAAGCCTTGGGCCAGGTCGCCCTGGATCAGCGGGCACAGATAGGCGCCATCATGATGGTTGCCGCTAGATACCTTCACCCCCGTGATCATCTGCGCCCCCACATTAAAGCTGGCGTGCAGTTTGTAGCCGTAAAAGTACTTGCGTTGACGGTGCGTCTGGCCTTCTGCGTCGTGAAATGTGTAGACTCCTTTGCAGCCCCAACGCGCCCCTGGATCGCGAGGCCCACGATCATCATCGTCACGATGCCTTTCCTTGGCCAGATCTACATCAGCGATGCTGTGGGTGCTGTCCACCAACTGAATCGGCCCAAAGGCGATTCCTGCCTCCTGAGCGATGCTCACGATCTGCCCCAACATGCGCTCGTAAGCACGCAGCTTGCCGTTCTCCAGAATCCGCTTCTTGAATAGCGTCAGCGTCGAATGATCCGGAGCTTTGCCGTCGATAGCCAGGCCGATAAAGTACTTGGCTGGCAGGAAGTAGTCGCAGAACTCTTCCACCTGGCGCTCGGACAGCTCGTAGAGGTAGCTTAACAGCAACATCTTGAGCAGGATAGCAGGGTCAATGGGCGGCCGCCCTACCTGGCCCTTGCCCCGATAGTACTTGAGCAGACGATACGTGAACCGTTGCCACGGCACTAAATCGCGCAACTGCCGCAAAAAGTGACCCTCTGGCACGATGTGCTCATACAGATAGTCGCCGTAGAACGAGTCCGATGATGTCCGCTGTAGCCTTGGGTCGCCCATGACTGCCTCCGCTCTGGATTTCAGCTCAGCTTACTCGTACTACCCATCCTGACAAGCCTTTCGTCGGGTTTCTCAACGCTCTCGACACAGGGCCTTGACCTGAGCCTCGAGATATAACATAATGTGCTCATCGGGCCGTCTTCAGGTGATGACGCGTGCCGGGTGTGATGAGGGTTGTTGCGCGCCCGGGCCGGCCCTGATGGGAGTGGCATGCCCGTCCAATGCCCCAGTTGCCGAACACTGAACCGGGACACAGCCACATTCTGCGATAGCTGCGGCGCGCACCTGGCAGTCGCCCAGCAGCCTGCGACGCCGTCCTCCCCCGTGTCGCGCCCGCAGACGCTGCCGGAAGAGAAAGGCAATCGCCTCTCGGCCCCGGCCTTTGTCCCCGCTCGCGCAGAGCCACTGAGCCGAGCCCCCATCGCCGTGCCGAACAGCCTGCCCAGCAGAGGCGGGCCATCGTTTGGCGCCTGGATCGTGTACCTGCTCCTGTTGCTGGTCGCCAGTTTTGCGGTCTTTTTGCTGGCCCTGGAGATGCGCATCATATCGTCCGTGGGAACGCTGCCCGAATACCTGTTCATCGCCTTTGTGCTGCTGGTGCTTTCGGTGGGGACTTTCACTCGCAAGAGCGGACATCAGGATCTCTATGGCACGGTGACGCAGCTCAGACAATCCATGCCCATGTCACCTTCAGGGAAAAGCCCGCCGCCACCAATGTGGCGTATGTTATTGCAGCGCACCGACCGCAACTGGCAGCCACTTGTAGACAAACAGGGGTTTTTGCAGCCAGTGATCGAGGTCAGCTTTCTGCCCCAAACCGTGCGCGGTGCGGCGATTGAGGAGGGCAGTCGCGTGGCCGTGCGCGGCAGGCTGCGGCGAGGCTCCGTGCGGGCCAAGTCAATCTGGAACCTGGCGTTGAGTGCGACGGCCGGGGCGGCGCCCGATGCGGAGCGCTCCTTTGGGCGCGTCACCGACTTGCAGCCGCCGACGCAGATTCAAGACACGCGCTCGCCCGAGGGGCGTATGCTAGAAGTGCGCAGCTTTAGGTTGCAGCCTACATCGCCCTCCTTTGAGCTCCTCCGTGATGCAGGCGGCGAGTTGCTGTCTGCGGTCCCGGTCGAGATCAGGGCCCGGGTGATCACCGGCGCCCTGCAAGAGGGCGACCGGGTCGAGCTGCGCGGTCAGTATGTGCGCGGCACGCTGTATCCCCGCGAGGTGTATAACCACAGCGCCGGCGGCGCCTCGCTGGTGATCACCGGGTGGACCGGCGTAGCGTATTAGCGGGGCGCGCGCCATTTGGCAGAGTTGCCGGGAGGCCCTCATGTTGGCACAAGGTAGCGCATCGTCCGACGGCTATGCTGCCTTGATCGGCTACCTGCAGCGCGCCGAGTTGGACGCTCTGGGTGGCCGCCTGCCGACCGACGAGATCATCGCGGCTGGGCGCACCGCTGTCGACCTGCGTACGCCGCTACCGCTTTGGTTGGTGCGCGTTGACAGCATCCCGCGCTCGTGGCAAGCCAGCGTCGGCGATGAGGTTGCGCCGTCCTACCTCACGGCGGACGTGCTGGCCGGCCTGTGCGGGCACGGCGTGGCTCCTTATATGCTGGTGCGCGGCGAGCCGCAGCGGGTGCGGCTGTACCTGGGCGCGGCAGACGCCGCCGAGGGCGCCGCCCTGCGCGCCCTGCTGCTCAGCCAGTACGCGGGCGCCAGGCTCTGGCCAGAGGGAGAGTCAGCCGCTGCGACGGACGCTGCCGAGCGTGAGCGCCTGACCAGGCAGTGGCGCGCCGCGCAAGAAGAGCTTGAGACGCTGCGGCGGTTCCTGGCGAGCTGCGGCCATATCGGCCTCGTCACCGGCATCCCCGCGCCCAGGCTCGACGCCCAAAACGCCAGCGGCGCGCAGCTGGATCGCCTCATCCGCGGGCTCTATGGCAGCGACTGGGCGATGCTGGTGAGCGCCATGCCCGAGCGTGACGCGACACTGGTGCAGATGCAGTTGGCCGTGCAGCGCGAACAGATCCGCGTCGAACAGGAAGAGGGCTTTCGCGAGCAGCGCGAGCGGGCCGGGCAGTCTGTGGCCGCCTACTACTATCGCTTGCTGGATATGCAGCAGAGTCTGCTAGAGAACTGCCTCTATGAAGGGGGCTGGTGGGTGCAGGTTTATCTCTGTGCGCCCGACGCGGCCACCTACCAGGGCGCCAAGGCCCTCGTCAAGAGTGTGTTTTCTGGCGATGACAGCCGCGTCGACCGGCTGCGCGTGCTCGACTGTCCGGGGGCCGCCGCCAAGGCCGCCAGCTTTAGCCCCATCCTGGTCGAGCGTGGGCGCGGCCCATCGCCGCATCTGGCGGCAGGCGGCCATCATACCTGGAAGTACCACACCCTGGTCTCTTCCCGGCAGCTTTCGGCCTGGATGCACCTCCCGCGGACCGAGATGCCCGGCTATTATCTGCAAGATGTTGCTCGCTTTGATGTGGCCTCGCACGTGCCGGCCGATGTGCCGAGCATCTCCATCGGAGGCATCCTCGACCGCGGGCGCAACACCGGCAACCCCTACCGCGTGCCCTTGGCGGATCTGACCAAACACGCGCTGGTGGTGGGCATCACCGGCAGCGGCAAGACCAACACGGTTTTTTACCTGCTGCAACAACTCCAGCGCCAGGAGCCGCCGATCCCCTTCCTGGTCATCGAGCCAGCCAAGCGCGAATACCGCGCGCTGACGCGTCTATTGCCGCCAGATCGGCCGCTGCGCGTGTTTACCGTGGGAGAAGAGGGCGCCCACGCGGCTCCCTTCCGGCTGAACCCGTTCGAGATCCGGCCAGGCGTCGCGGTGCAGACGCACATTAACTTGCTCAAGTCGGTCTTTGACGCCAGTTTTGGCATGTGGACGCCCCTGCCGCAGATCCTTGAGAGGGCCATCCATGAGGTGTATCGTGATCGGGGCTGGGATCCGGTCTACAGCACCAATGCTCGCGCCGCGACCGCCGGCGGCGGCTGGCATCTGCGTGCCCAACCCACGCTGAGCGACCTGGCCGCCAAGGTGGCCGAGTTGGTGCCCGAGTTGGGCTATGAGGCCGAGATCGCCGGCAACATTCGCACGGCGCTGGAGACACGCATCAATAGCCTGCGGGTGGGCGCCAAGGGGCTGATGCTCGACACACCCCGCTCGGTTCCCCTCGAGCTCCTGTTGCAGGGCCCGACCGTTCTAGAGTTGGAGGGGGTGGGCGACGATGACGAGCGGGCGTTCATCATGGGGCTGCTGCTGGTCAGCCTGTACGAGACGTACCAGGCCATCGGCCCGCCTGCCAGCGAGCGCCTGGTCCATGTGACCGTGGTGGAGGAAGCGCACCGCTTGCTGGCCAACGTCCCCATGAGCGACAACCCTGAGGCGGGCAACCTGCGCGGCAAGGCAGTCGAGACATTTGTCAACATGCTGGCCGAGGTGCGCGCCTATGGCGAGGGGCTGGTCATCGCCGAGCAGATCCCCGGCAAGCTCTCGCCGGACGTGATCAAGAACACGGCCCTCAAGGTGATGCACCGCCTGGTGGCCAGCGACGACCGCCAGGCGATGGGCGGGGCCATGAACGTGGATGCCGCCCAGTTCAGGCAGGTGGTGGCGCTGGGCACGGGCATGGCGGTGGTGCACGGGGGCGGGCGCTATGGCGATGACAACCCCATGCTGGTGCAAGTGCCGCAGGCCAAAGGCGCCAGCCAGAGCGCCGCTGCCGCCGCAGATGTCCGTCGGGGGTGGGAGCAGTTTCGCGATCGTCACAGCCTGCAGGCGCTCTATGCACCTTACCCCACCTGTAGCAGGCTGTGCTCGCAGCCGGACGTCGGTCGTGAGCCCGGCGTTGACTGCATGTCGTTGCGACCGGTGGCCGAGCATCCGCTCGTTGCCGAGGGCCTGTCCGCGCTGGTGACCACGTTGGTGGCCGGCTACCTGGGCGGTAGGCGTGACCTGGCGCCCCTGTTGGGCGCGCTGTACGCCGATCTGGCGCAGACGATCCGCGGCCTCGTGCCAGGGCAACAGGCGCGTTCCGACCAAATGCGTTGCACCATCACCCATGCCCTCTATCGCTATATCGAGCGGCGCGGCGCGCAGTATGGTTGGCCCTACGCCGAGGGCATGGGTCTCATCGGCCGATTGCTGCCCCCTTTGGTGGCGCTGGCCGATGGGCAGCAATTACCCGCCTCGACTGAGCTGACCGAGTTCTGCAGCAGCTATGGCGCCCTGTGCCAGCGCCACGCAGAGCCATTCAGCGGCTGTGCCGTGGCCTGCGGCCGCCCGCCCCTGTGTCTCTACCGCTACAGTGTGGCGGCGCTCCTGCGCGACGAGGAGCTGCGCGCAGACCTCGACGCCGCAGAGCCGACGGCGCATGACCTGGCGGCCGCCTGTGAGAACGCCGCCGAACGCGTGCTGGCCTTTGGGCAGTTGAGCCTGCCCGCCACCGAAGGCGACCGCTACGCCTTTCAGAGCGCGGCACTGTGCTACTTTATCCAGCAGAGCGCGCGGGACCTGTCGCGATGGCCCAGCCGCAACCGGCGACAGGCGTTGAGCGCGCTGTGCGGTCATTACTTGCGCCCTGGCTAGCGGCGGGCGGGCGCTCAAAAGGGGGTGTCACATGAGTGGAGACAAACGACGCAAGCCTATCGCCCGGGACGGCGACCTCACTGAGCGACAGCGCCAGCAGCGGCGCCAGCTCGAGCGCGCCTCGCGCGCCGGCCAGGAGGCGGGCGAGCGAGGCAAGGGCGCCGCTCGACCCGAGAGCAGCAGGCTCGACAACGTGATGCACGGGGTCGAGCTGGGCGCGCAGGCCGCCCATCTGGCCGGCGAGGCGGCCGAACTGAGTGGTGTGGCCATAGGCGGGGCCATGGTTCATGTCGCGCTGGCGGGGCGCGAGGTCGTCAAGGCCATCGGCGAGACGCACGACGCGCATCAACGTGAGGCTGGCGCGTTGGGGACGCGTCACGCTCTCAGCGTGATGATGGCCGACTGCAACAACCCGCAGAGCCCGCACATTCGGGATGGCACGCCATACAACAAGGCCGAATTCAGCCGTCGTGTCGAGGGCGTGCTCGGCAGCGACAAGAATCGCTGGATGACCACGCTGCAGATTGAGAACAGCCAAGCGTCGCAGCCGTATGACCGGGCTCGCGATGGCGTCGTGGACGCGGCCAACGGGGTCCTTAGCCAGGCGCGTACGGCCGCTGAACGGCAGCAGATGCTGGCGACCTTCACCAATGCCGCCGCCGAGGCTATGGCGGCGCAGCGTCGACAGTGGAGCACGGCTGCGGGTGGGCAGGGCCCGTGAGTACACTGGCCGTCGCGCCGTTCTGGCGCGCGGCAGGAGGCGTGAGCGATGGGCTGGCAGCAGCGTCAACAGCAGCAGCAGCAACAGCAACAGCAGCAGCAACAGGCGCGTCAACGCGCCATGGGGGCAGCCTGGGAACAACAACAGCGTCAGGAACGGGCGCGCAAGGCGGCTAAAAAGCCCGGCATTATCCCCCTCGGCGATCCCTTTTCGCAGGTAGAGGCCGAGGCCACCCGCATTCGCGCCGACCTCGCGGCCGGTCGCATCAACCAGGCCACGGCTCTATCCATGCTCAAAGATCTCATGGTGCAGGATAGCCAGGGCGTCTGGTGGATGGTGGGGCTGCAGTCAGGGACCTGGCACCGCTATAGCGGCAGCGAATGGCTCGCCGACACGCCGCCCGGGCAAGGCTATCGGCTCACGGCCCCGCCGCAGCACCCGCAAGCCCGCGCCAGCGAGCCGCGCAAACCAGAGATCTCTAAGTTGCAGGGCTGCCTGAGCTTTCTGTTCAGCCTGGTTCTGGCGGGGTTTGCCGCGTATGCCGCCGCCATGGTCGTCGTCGCCCTCGCGCCCGGAATAGGCGAGACTGAGGCCGTGCTGGTGGGTGCGGTCGCTTTCCTGGGTCTGGTCGTTTTCAGCTGGCGCTGGCACAGGCACAGGCGGCGCATGTCCTGAGTTGGCCAGGTCGCCCGCTGCCCGAGTGGTGCGGCGCATGGGCACCCGCTGGGGCAGCGCCAGCCCGAGCGGCATGATCACGCTCAATATCCGGCTGTTGCAGGTGCCCGCCGGGCCGATCGACTATGGGCTGCTGTACGAACTCTGCCACCTGGTGGAGCCGCACCATGGGCGCGCGCTGCCAGTTTGGCGGGAGCGGCGAGAGGCGCCGAAGCGGTACGAGTTCGGGTGGCATTGCGTGGCGATCGGATGCCGCCGCCTCAGGGTACGAAGGCGCCTGCCTGACACGCCTTTGGCCGCTGGCGCCTGTGACTTGGCATCTGGGCTGTCTCTGTCGCCAGCATCGTCGCCTCGGGTTCATGGTTCTGGTTCCACGAACGCGCCGTGCTCCAGCAGGTGTCGCCGCAACACGGCGGCCTTCTCGGGGCTGAACTGTCTGCGTGTCTCGGCCATGGAGTCCTCCTGTGAACAAGAGGCTAACTACATCAGGCGGACTCTCCAATTCCAGCTGAATCATAACACGGGTTCCCCATTGGATACGCGAAGCGGGCAAGGTCCATGGCGTCGCCCTCGGCGCTGTCTGTCGCGAGCTCATTGCGCGCATCTACATCGTTCTCGTTGAGCGGCGCCCCCATGTTGTCAAACCAACTTGCTAACCTCTCGCCATTTGACTCTAGATAGCGGGTCACTCAACACGAAGGAGCCTGGCAGGCGCATCATGCCAAAGCGCCCCTGTTTTGGTTTGGTCGTCGCCACGGGTGGCTTTTCGAGCGGCGAACTGACCGCCAGCGTGGACGCCCTCTGGGAGGCGTGCCGGACAGACGCCAGGACGCCACCATCTGGCGGGTTTCCGCATAACGATGGTCACGATACTCTGCGCCAGTTGTCCGTGCGGCACTCTCGACGCCAGCGGGCGGGGCGACGCCCCGCCCGCAGCGTTAGCCGCATCTGCCTCGCCTGGCCGCCTATGGCGTCATGGCGATGGGCAGCATCATCCGAAAGGTTGGCTCAAAGAACATGGTCAGCACGGTGTCGCCATCCGGCTCGTGATAGCCGACCGCGACGTGGTGCCCAGCCTGGAGGTCCCAACCAGCTGCGTTTAGATCGCAGAGGTACGCCCCGCCAAGGGGATCGAAAGTGAACTCGACAGATGGCCCGTCCTCTTCCCACACGGCGCACCAGCCGCGCAGCTCATCCTCCTCTGACCAGGGGACGTCGATCGTTCCTTCAATCACGTCGGCGTCCAGGTCGAGCGTGCCGGTGATCGTGCCCACGCGCACTTCTGCATGGTTGCCATTGTCGACCAGACCCTTGACCCAGTCACCGGGCACAATGTCCGGCCTGGCGGGCACCCAGGGATCGCCCATCGCCGTGGTAAAGCCGGGCCAGCCTCCCCAAACGGGGATCGCCTGGCTCTCGACCTCGGATGTGGCCTTGAGTGTGACGCCATCCCCTTTGGTGACATCGAACCAGCCCAGATGGCCGGCCTCGTACGGCGCTTCCACCCAGTTCTGACCATAGTTGACTGTCAGCACCAGGTCGAGCGAGCCGAACGGCCGGTGCCAGACGACGGTCGCATAGTCCACCATCGTCTCATAGCGGATGTGGCCCTCGGCGCCGGGCGGGACGTCAGCGTATGGCGCGACAATGCCCCCATCGCTATCGGTCTGGACGATGCTGTAACCACCCTCCCAGTAGCCAATCACACGCACCCATTCGGCGTCGAGATGATCGATCTGGCCGATCACCTGATCGGCCATGCTGTCTGCCACGGCATCAAAGGGATCGGGCACGGTGACTGTGACTGGCTGGATGCTGGCGCCAGCCTCAATCTCGACCACATCGCCCGGCGCCAGCGGGCCGACATCGCCGATATCCCAGCAGCCGTTGCAGTTGGGGTCAGCGTAGGCCAGGTACTCGCCAGATGGCGTATTGACGGTCACCGTTGTGTCGGGCACGGCCTCGCCCCACATGCTGCTTGGGCCCTGGGGGTTCACCCAGAACTCGATGCGCCTGACCTCGCCACCGCTATAGGATTGGGTCTCGGAGATATTGTCGGCGGGGTTGATGTCGTCCCCGGGCGCGCTGATCTCGACCTCATTAGAGTACCAGATCAGTGGCGCGCCGGGCTCGTCGGGTACGGCGCCCAGATGCAGCCATCCTACCTCGCCCGGGTAAAGCTCAGTGAGCGTCCAGGATAGCTCCTCAGAGCCGGCGTCATAGTCCCAGTTGTCCAGCCGGCTCTGGTCAAAGTCCATCCGCCACCAGCCATCCCAGGTCGTGTTGCTGGGCAACCGATCGGTGATCAGGACTTCTTCCATCGTCTCGGTGCCCACATTCTGAAATTGGATGTGGTACTCGAGCGAGCCGTCGCCGCGCCAGTTGACTGTCTTGCGCACGCGCAGGTTGGGGCCTTCCTCATAGACCTGCTCGGTCCACACGGCCTCGTTGTCCTCGAGCCAATCCTCGCCCGGCAGCTGGCTGATCTCGACCTTGTTGGTCAGCACGTGGCCTGCGGGCGCCGCGTCATCGATGCGCAGCACCACCTCCATGCCAGCGTCAATGCCGTTATCGATCGTGGGGATATCCCAGATGACCCTGCCGCCGCCCACATACCTCGGCGCAACCTGGGTGCCGCCATACTGATCGTGCCGCCAGGAGCTGACAAACACCGTGCCCTCGGGCAAGGTATCGACCAGCTCGAGATCGTGGGCGGGCACGTTGCCATCGTTGCCATAGCTGATCCAGTAGCGGATCTCGTCTCCGGCCACGAGTTGGCCGCCGCTCCACTCCTTGTTGACCCAGACATTCAGCCTGGGCGTGCCAGCATACCCCTCCCAGTAGGCTTCGTTGTTGTCGCCCGACAGGTCGTTGTCGGCAAAGATGACCGCCTCGTTGACCAGCAGGTCGCCCTGCTCGGCCTCGTCGGCAACGTGAGCGCGCATAGAGATGCTGCTACACGCATGCCCGTCCAAAGAGGGCAGCGCCACCACCAAAGTCACATCGTCGCTAGACACTTCATACCAGCCTGGCTCGTCAGACCACCAGTTCAGCAGCGTCAGGTTCTCCAGCAGGGTGTCAGTCAGCGTGATCTCGGTGCTGCCGGTGTCACCCTCATTGCACACAGTTACATCAAAGATGACGCTGTTGCCTGGAGCCGGATCACCAGTTCTGGCGCCCTTGCCGATGTTCAGGTCGGTGCTGTTGGCCGCCACAACGCCGTCCCACGTGGCGGTCTTGACGCCTGGATCGCCCTGGTCGAAGGGATTGCTGGTGGCGATCTCGACGGTGTTGCTGACCGCCAGAGTCTCGCCGACGGTGACCTCGACGAACAGATCGAACCTCTGATAACTCTCTCGCGGCACTGTGCCCAGAGTCCACACCATCGGCCCAGCGCCGCTGCCAGACGGTGTGAGGCCGCTCGTATCGGACAGATAGGACAGGCCCACCATCGTGTCCGTGATGGTCACGTCCTCCGCATCGCCCTGGCCATCGTTCCACACTTCAATCACAAAGTGCAGATTGCCGTTCTCTCCGGCGACGCCGTTGGTGCGCTTGTCGATGCGCAGATGCGGCGCCGCTTGTTGAAAGGCATAGATGACGCGGTCGCC
>Ga0351877_1106_pt1 | contig 24320 bp, 23 predicted proteins | sample BONcelFGM3001D13_FD_206775 | JGI IMG/M metagenome (GOLD analysis project Ga0351877, IMG submission 206775) | Enriched cells from coal bed in the Powder River Basin, Montana, United States - BONCAT cells FGM rep3 HSBNCT.FGM.300.1.D13 ...
TTTTGAGTTCATTGATGGCACCACATTCAAAATAACCGACAAAGCTACCGGAAAAAGCACCACCATCTGGGGTGACCCGCATGTAGATACTTCCGATCAGGAAGGTACCAGCAACGGGGAGTTTTCTGACCTGAAGGCCAGTGACACCTATACCACTTTTCAATTGTGCGATGGAACCCGACTTACCTTTACAGCGAAAGATTCGGGCATCATTGAAGCAGTTGATATTTTTAAAGATAATCAGGCAGTCCATGGAACCGGCGCGGCATCCGCTTCTTTCAGTCCTGAGACCAGCCTGTTTGATACCACCCTGAAAACAACATCCACATCCGCCAGCAAACCGCCGATGGGCGACGTAGTTTATGCCGGTGGAGATGGCAATGATTGGTTTGATGCCGCCCACCGCATGGTCTGGGGAAAAACCACCGGACCTATAGCCGGTATTGTTCCAACAGCGGTTTTGCAGGTGCGTTATACAGAGCAATTCACCCAGCAAACCACACTGGAACACGTAAATCAATCAGTTTAAGTTTAACCAAATCGCCCGGTAATATAATCCTGGGTTCGTTTATCTTTTGGAAGGGTAAACATGGTTTCAGCCGGCGCGTATTCCACCAGCTCGCCCTGCAGGAAGAAGGCTGCCGTATCGCTGATGCGGGCGGCCTGCTGGGTATTGTGCGGCGCGATGATGATGGTGAATTTTTCCTTCAATTCACGCAATAATTCTTCAATCTTCGCTGTTGCCAAGGGATCCAGGGCTGAGGTCGGTTCATCCAATAAGATGATTTCGGGTTCCAATGACAAAACCCGCGCCATGCACAGGCGCTGCTGCTGACCACCCGAAAGCGCGATGCCGGGGTCATTCAAGCGGTCTTTTACTTCGTCCCATAGCACGCATTGATGCAAAGCAGTTTCGACGGCTTCATCCAGCCGTTTTTTGTTTCTTACCCCTGCCATCACCAATCCATATGAAACATTATCGTATATGCTCAGCGGTAATGGAACCGGGCGTGAAAACACCATACCTACTTTGCGCCGCAAGGCGCTGACATCCAGATCCGGCGCAAGAATATCTTCCCCATTGATGAGAGCTTTCCCGGTCAGGGTGGTTACATCGGCCAGGTCATTCAGGCGGTTCAATACCCGCAGCAGGGATGATTTTCCCCCACCGGCCGGGCCAAACAAAACCGTGATCGTATTGGCGGGAATTGTAAGGTTGACATCTTTCAGGCTTTCCGTGCCGTCAGAATATGTCAGTGTAAGATGTTCAATGACGATCTTATCCATGTGTTACCACTGCCTTTTTGCCCGGGCGCGTGAACGGATGATGGTAGCGGTCAGGTTCATACCCAGTACGAAGATCAGCAAAACCAACACCGTCCCGTATTGAATCTGGATGGGCATTCCGGGAACCTGGGTGGAGATGACAAATAAATGGTATGGTAGTGCCATGGTGGCATCCAGAGGCGATTGCGGTAAACGCGGCAGGAAGAAAGCCGCGCCGGTGAACAGGATGGGGGCGGTTTCACCGGCTGCCCGTTCCAGCCCAAGAATTACTCCGGTAATAATTCCGGGGATGGCCTGCGGCAGGACGATACGCCAGATAGTCTGCCAGCGTGTGGCTCCCAGTGAAACACTGATCACGCGAAAAGAAGTAGGAACGGAACGCAGGGCTTCTTCAGTGGTACTGATGATCACCGGCAGGGTCATGATTGACAGGGTAAGGGACGCCGCCAGAATGCTGGTGCCGAATTTCATGAAGACCACAAATAATCCCAGGCCAAACAATCCATATACCACGGAGGGGATTCCGGCCAGATTGATAATGGCAATGCGGATCAAACGCGTCCACTGGTTGTTGGGTGCGTATTCGGCAATATAAACGGCGGCGGCAATTCCCAGCGGGACGGAAAAAATCGCCGTTCCGAGGGTCAGGTAAAAAGTTCCAATGATGGCTGGCCACAAACCACCGGATTTCATGCCGTTGCTGGGCATACTGGTAATAAATTCCCAGGAAAATGCCGGCGCGCCCTGAATAAAGATATACACCACAATCAAAATGATCGGGATCACGGTGATCAGGCTGATCAGAACCAGCACAGCATTACCGATTTTTTCAACCTGTTGCGGGATCAGTAAGCGTTTTTGCAAAGGGGAAATCCTCAGGAAAGCAGTCTTTCGCTGCGTGTGATGCGGCGTGAACTGAGGGCAAATGCCAGGACATTTACGATCAAGGAGATGATAAACAAAATAATGCCAATAAGGAATAACACACTGTAATGAACACTGCCGGCGGCTACCTCACCCATTTCGGAGGCGATGGTGGCCGTCATGGTTCGCACCGGCATAAAGAAGGCTTGCAGATTGTGCGGTAATACCGGCGCGTTGCCGGTGACCATCATCACTGCCATGGTTTCCCCGATTGCCCGGCCCAGGCCTAATAAAACAGCGGTGATCACGCCGGAACGGGCTGCCGGTAAGGTGATGCCCCAGATGGTTTGCCAGCGGGTGGCCCCCAATGCCATGGATGCCTCACGGTAAGATTTTGGCACAGTGTTTAATGCATCTTCCCCCACCGAGACGATGGTCGGGATGGCGATCATCCCCAGCAAGATTGCTCCAGTCAGGGCTGTCAAACCGGTGGGCATATCCAACAGGCGGCGCATAAATGGCGAGAGAACCAGAATACCCAGAAACCCTAAAACCACAGAGGGTAAGCCGGCCAGGATTTCCACCAACGGTTTCAATATTTCTTTTGCAAAACCGGGGGCAACTTCTGATATATAAACGGCAGTGCCAATCCCCAGTGGGACGGAAACCAGACCGGCTCCCAGCGTGACAATAACAGACCCATAGATAAGCGGCAATATCCCGAAAAAGGCTTCGGTTGGGTACCAGCGCGTCCCAAACAGGCTGGTGATATCGGTTGTCCATAAAGCCGGCAAACCTTCGCTGATCAGAAAATACAGGATCAACAACACAAATAAAATGCTGGAGTATCCGCAGATCTGGATGATGCGGGTTACCAGCGTTTCCTTCCAAACGGGTCTGGATATTAATTCATCCATAATTATGATTCCGGAACCTTAATGGGAACAAAACCCGAATCGAAAACGATTTTTTGTGCTTCGGCTGCATGGATCCAATCCAAATAATCCTTGATCGCTCCGGTTGGATCGCCATGTGTATACATATACAGGTCGCGGGATACCGGGTAACGGTTCTCATTCACAGATTGAACGGACGGGAGAACATATTCGCTGTTCGAATCTTCTGCCACTGCGATAAGTTTCACTTCTTGGGTGATATAACCCAGGCCGTCGTAGCCAATGGCATTCGGGTTGTCGCGTACTTCAGAAATGATGCCCTCAGAGGAGGGAAGCAGCAGGGTTGTATCTGAAAAGAAAGATTTATTCTTACTGTCTCCGAGCCGAATGACAGTTTCCAGAAAATATACATGAGTTCCCGAATTTGACTCGCGGGAAAGGCGCACAATCGGCCGGTTTTCACCACCCACCTCAGACCAATTGTCTATCTTTCCCTGATAGATATTGGATATCTGTTCAAGGGTAAGCTGATTAACCGGGTTGGATGGATGCACAATCACACCAATGGCATCGCGGGCAACCACAAACTCAACTGGGGTAAAGTTTTTTGTTTGGGCTTCTTTTATTTCTTCGGGTTTAATTGCCCTGGATGCATTGGCAATATCAACCGTATTTGTCATTAAAGCTGTTATACCGGTGCCAGATCCACCACCGGTAACAGAAATGCGAATTTCCGGTTTTAACCGTTGGTATTCCTCAGCCCAGAGCAAGGCAAGATTAACAATCGTATCTGATCCTTTATTCTGAATATACGCTGATGCCGGGCTGTTGGGTGATTGAACGGTTGAAGGAGCCGGGGCGCAAGCTCCCAGCAACACGACCGTCGCGATCAAGGTAATTGCGGCGGATCTCATAGGATATATTATAAATGATGCAAACCCGGTTAGGACTGCAATTTCCGCTCTCTAATCCTGTATAATGATGACAATTTCCCCACAGGTTCGGTGCATGGATACGATATTAATTCTTGATTTTGGTTCGCAATACACCCAATTGATTGCCCGCCGCGTGCGGGAACTGCATATTTACAGCGAAATCCTCCCCTGGGATGTATCGGTTGAACGCATGCAGATGATTAAACCTTGCGGCGTGATCCTATCCGGCGGGCCGTCTTCGGTGTATGAAGATGAGGCGCCGGTTATTCATCCGGATATTATGCAGTTGGGTGTCCCCATTCTGGGTATCTGTTACGGTATGCAAGCCCTGACTCGCATTCTAGGCGGGCAGGTCATTCCGGCAGGGGAACGCGAATTTGGCCCCTCCCGTATTCATGTTGGAAGTGAAAATCCGCTGATCCCGACCGGCGACCTGGATGTGTGGATGTCTCACGGCGACCGCATTGACCAGATTCCATCTGGCTTTGAAATTCTGGCTGCCAATCCCAATTGTCCTTTTGCGGCCATGGGGGATGTTTCCCGCCATATTTATGGCGTGCAGTTCCATCCGGAGGTGCGCCATACCCCGCAGGGCAAAGAGATACTGCGGCGCTTTGTTGCCGATATCTGTCAGGCCGCGCCCGAGTGGACATCTGCTTCCATGATTGACCTGGCGGTGGAACGCATCCGCTCGCAGGTGGGGGATGCCAGTCTGCTTTCGGCAGTTTCCGGCGGAGTTGATTCAAGTGTGGCGACAGCCCTGGCCGCGCGGGCTGTAGGTGACCGTTTGCAGGCTGTTTTTGTAGACCACGGCTTATTGCGCAAGAATGAACGGGCTTATGTCGAGAAAGCCTTTTTGCCCCTGATGGGTGACCGCTTTGTGTGTGTTGATGCTACAACCAGGTTTATGGATGGGTTGGACGGCGTCACAGACCCGGAAACCAAACGCAAGATCATTGGGGAGACCTTCATCCGCGTTTTCGAAGCCCATGCCCGCAGTCTGGGCACCCCCGGTTTCCTGGTGCAGGGTACCATCTACCCGGATGTGGTTGAATCCAGTGCGCCGGACCGTAATAAGGCGGCGCGCATCAAAACACATCACAATGTGGGTGGTTTGCCAGAGGATATGAATTTCCAATTGGTGGAACCGCTGCGCTATTTCTTTAAAGATGAGGTCAGGCTGGTGGGTGAGGCGCTGGGTTTGCCGCGTGAACTGGTCTGGCGGCAGCCTTTCCCCGGACCCGGCCTGGCTGTGCGCTGCCTGGGGGTGATCACCCCGGAAAGGCTGGGAAGATTGCGGGAAGCCGATGCCATCTTCACTGATGAACTGACCGCCGCCGGTTGGCTGAAAACCCAGGCCAACGGAGAAGAAGATCGGGCTGCCCAGGCGTTTGCTGTTTTACTGCCGGTGCGTTCAGTGGGGGTGATGGGTGACCAACGCACCTATCAGGAAGCCATTGCCTTACGAGCGGTTACTACAGATGATTTTATGACGGCCGATTGGGCGCGTTTGCCGGGCGATTTGCTGGCAAAAGTGGCCAACCGCATTGTAAACGAAGTTGCGGGGGTCAACCGGGTAGTATATGATATCACCAGCAAGCCGCCCGGAACCATTGAATGGGAATGATCAGATCATAAGGAGAGTAGTTATGAACCTTGGGGAAGTGTTATCAAGAGCCTGGAAGATCATCTGGAAAAATAAAATCCTGTGGATTTTTGGTATTCTTTCAAGCTGTGGTCGCGGCGGGGGTGGAGGCGGTGGCGGAAATAATTCCAACTTTAATTTCGATAATGGAAATACTCCATTTTCGGATGGAAGTTTTCCGGGTGCAGAAGAATTTAGCCGTAATATGGAAAATATCTTCGGCAGTTCAAGTGAACAAACCTGGATTCCCATTATTATCGGTGGGTTATGTTTGCTGCTGATAGTGGCTGTTGTGTTTATTTTCCTGGGGACGATTGGCCGCATCGGGTTGATCAAGGGAACTGTGCTGGCCGAAACCGGGCACGAACCGCTTTCCTTCGGACAGGTCTGGTCAGCCAGTATGCCCTATTTCTGGCGGGTGTTTCTGTTAAATTTGATCATTGGCCTGGCAATTGGTCTGGTTGTCTTGATCATCATGGTGCCATTTGTGTTGGTCGGTATAGCCACCATGGGTGTGGGTATGCTTTGCTTAATACCCCTCTTCTGTCTGCTCATACCGCTCAGTCTGGTGGTCAATGTGATTATCGAGCAGGCCAATGTGGCTATGGTGGTGGAAGAACTGGGCATTATGGATGCTATCAAACGCGGTTGGCGGGTTTGCCGCGAGAATCTCGGTCCGATCGCCGTTGTCGCATTGGTAATTCTAGTTGGCGGCGGGATTGTGGGCTTTATCATCGCCATCCCCCTTGTCCTGGTGATTGTGCCAATTTTTGCCGGGTTCCTTTCGAATGATGAGACCGTTCTAACCACCCTGTTTGCCACCGCCGGTTTGATGCTGTGCTGTATGCTGCCGGTCGTCATCGCCCTGAGCGGTATATTGCAGAGTTACATCGGATCTGTTTGGACTTTGACCTTCTTGCGTTTGACGGCTAAGAAGCCTGAGGGCACAGATCCTTTGCCTGTACTTGATAATCAGGTCGCCTGACTGTAAATAGGAATCTATTTGTGAAATCTTGGCTGCGGGTTGCAGGGGCGCTGGTCATATTAATTGCCTCCATCTGGCAGACGGCAGAGCTTTACCCGGTTTCTGCGCAATCCGCAGCCAAAGCCAGAATTACCCAGCTTGATGCCAGTGGGTTTCCCACCATCCGCCTGACCGCAGACGTCTTTCAGGAGGATGGCAGTTTCATTTCCGGCCTAGAGGCATCCGATTTCAAAGCGCTGGAAAATGGCATCCAGCGGCCGGTTGATGAGGTGCTGGAAACCGCCAACGCAGTCGGGTTGATTGTTGCGATAAACGGCGGCCCAATATATGCCAACCGGATTTCATCCAAGACCCATCTGCAACTGATCAAAGATGCGCTGATTTCCTGGGTGCCGGAAGCTGAACGGCTGGCCAAAGGCGATAGTGTGACCCTGGTGACCAATGCCGGGGTAAAAGCTGTAAATATGGCCACGCCAACCGAGTGGAGCGCGGCATTCAATAACATTTCGACGGAATTAACCCAGGCTACCCCCAGTCTGACGGCCCTTACAAAAGCAATCGAACAGGCTTCGGGGGCGCCGCTGCGGCCGGGGATGAAAAAAAGCATCTTATACATCACCCCGTTGATCTCCGTTGGATTGGCAAAAGCAGTAGATAACCTGGCTGAACTGGCTGCCGCTGAAGGCATTCAGATCAATATCTGGCTGGTAGCGCCAGCTTCTGCCAAACAGCCAGAGGCTGAACAGATAGTCAATTCGCTGGCCGAACGGACCGGTGGTCAGGTTTTCCGTTTCAGCGGAAAAGAAGCCCTGCCGCCGATTGAAAATTACCTTCAGCCGCTACGGCGGCAGTATGAGATATTGTTCCGCTCAAAAACCAACCAGAGTGGGGCGCAAATTGTGGCGATTGAAGTGCAGGCAGAAAGCGTGCAAGTGCGTTCGTTGGAAGAAAATTATGAAATTTCCCTAAAAGCCCCCAACGTGATGTTCATTTCTCCACTTGAAAAAGTTGTTCTGGAGTGGCAAAAAAATGAGAACGGTGGCGATGTGCTTTCTCCTGCCGGTATTCCGTTTAATATCCAAATCGAATTTCCAGATAACCATTTACGCAACCTGACGGTCAGTCAGTTGATGGTGGATGGCAATGTGGTGGATGAACGCAACGCACAGCCGTATGTGAATCTGGAATGGCCGGTCGGAAGTTTGAAAACCAGTGGAACCTATTACATGCAAGTGTCCATTCGAGATGAATTGGGATATACCGGTAAAACAGTGGTACTCCCACTAGAAGTGGAAGTACCGCCTCCGCCACCCTCCCGCTTACTGGATGCAATTTCGGCGGAACGACTGGCTCTGGCAGCCGGCGCGCTGCTGCTGGGCGTCTTTTTTATTATTTTCTTGCGTTGGGGCAGACAAAAGATGTTGACGAAACCTGGGAGAAAACCGGCAGCCTCCAGGGTTGATTCCAGACCGCTGGAAAAAACCGCCAATGTCATCAATTTACCACGGCAATCTGATCAGAGCCTGGCAGCCCATTCCCGTCAGTCCACCGGATGGCTGCTGCCGGTCGAGGGAGGGGATGCCCTGTCCACTCAACCCACCATTCGACTGGGGGAAAATGTCATTACTCTGGGGAGCAGCCCCATCCGCTCTACTGTGGTGATCTCCTCCCCCAGTGTAGACGGGCTGCATGTACGCATTCTGCGCAAAAATGGCGGCTACTGGCTGGAAGATGCCAGTTCAGTTTCCGGCACCTGGGTCAATGGCACGCCGGTTTCCAATCTGGGTACGTCGCTGGCAACAGGCGATATCGTACGGTTGGGGAAAGTCACTTTTCGATTCGAACTTCGCGGATAAATAATTATCGCAAAGGCACAGGAGATATGATACAATCTCGCGCAGGGAGGGATGGCCGAGTGGCTTAAGGCGCTTGTCTTGAAAACAAGTGTGGGGAAACTCACCGTGGGTTCGAATCCCTCTCCCTCCGCCTGAAAATGCGTTGGTAGTTTTTAACAAGGGAATACTGGGGAGGTGCCAGAGTGGTCGATCGGGGCCGCCTGCTAAGCGGTTGTCGGGAGAATATCTCGACCGCGGGTTCGAATCCCGCCCTCCCCGCCTTACAAGTCCCTCTCCCCATGGGGAGAGGTTAGGTGAGGGAGATTTTCGCCATTAACTACACATGCGGTTTGCCCAATTCCACCTGTAGGGCATCGTAATTTAGCCTCTATTATCAAAATTACCCCTTTTTATTAACTTGATATATTTCGTTATAGAATTCTTCTGACAAATTAAGCAAGAATTGCAGTTCCTGGCAGCGTTCAACCTCGAAAACTTCTTTCGAAACCTAAATACCCGTTTGCGCGTATTTATTATGTTGGTGAGAATCCAGGAAATCCCACCCGGATTTACCTGAGGCGAATTATTTATCAAAAACCGCCGTTATGGTCTACTTATTTTGACTATTGCCAATGGTACCCAGGAGCTTCAATATGAAAAGTCCATTATCCATGTTCACTACGTCGAAAGGAGAAGCCGAATTTAAATCAGCTTATGCTGACGTATTGAAGCTTTGGCCGGTGCCTTATAAGGAAATCGATATTCCGACACTTTTTGGTGACACTCACGTCATCATAAGTGGATCCGAAGAATTGCCGCCTCTGGTTCTTCTACATGCCACAGGTGCAAGTGCTGCCATGTGGTTTCCGAATATCGAGAGTTTGAGCGCCAAATATTGTGTATTTGCGGTTGATATTATCGGCGATGCCGGGAAAAGCATACAAACGAGGCTTCTGACCAACCGCGACGATTGTGGTGATTGGTTGCTGCAAGTTCTTGACGGACTTGGATTACAAAAAACCAACCTGGGAGGGTTGTCATATGGTGGATGGCATACCCTTAATTTTTCAATGGTTGCACCGCATAGAATAAATAAGCTGGTGGTAATGGCACCCGGCGCTTCCATTCTGCCCTTCAGTTGGCCGGTTCTTTTACTGCTGCGTATCCTGCCCTATTTTCCGGTTAAACCCAATCCGTTCCCCAACTTTTTTTGCAAAGGTTTTAAACCCAGCAAAGTCTACGTCAGGTTATTCGCAATTGGGATACAGCATTTCAAATATCCGGATCCCAGAAAAAGTATATTTACCGGAGTGTTTTCTGAGGATGAACTGAGGACTATTAAACTGCCCGTTCTCTTTTTGGTGGGCGAAAAAGAGGTGATCTATGACCCAAGAGCAGTCATAGAAAAAATCAGTCGATTGATCCCGCAAATTGAAACACATATCATCCCGGAGGCCAGCCATTTTCTTAGCATGGAACAACCGCAGGCGGTCACCGCACATATTCTCAAATTTCTGGCGGCCTGAAATACTTTCTATCAATAAGCAAAATGTCGATGGAAATCAAGTTTTTGCAGTAACGGTATGTAATTGCAGACCTAGTGCCTTGATAACTTTTAAAATTGTAGCGAACTCCGGATGTCCTTCAGGAGATAAGGCCTTATAAAGGCTGGTACGTCCCAGACCAGTTTTCTCTGCAATTTGAGTCATTCCTTTGGCTCTGGCAATATCACCGAGAACTGTTGAAATTAGTGCAGGATCGCCATCTTCAAATGCGGCTTCCAAATACATTTGCATATCTTCGTCCGTCTCCAGATGTTCTGATGCGTCCCAAAGACTGGTGTTTATTTGATCTTTTTTCATTTTTGTGCCTCTTTCAACTTCTGAGCAAGTTCATGTGCTTTCTGAATATCCTTTGATTGTGTGGATTTATCCCCACCACAAAGCAAGATTATGATGATGTTGCCTTGTTTATGAAATAAATCCGGTATCCAGCACCATAATCTATCTTTAGTTCAGAAACACCCTTTCCGACTGGCTCTACATTACCAAAATTCCCTAACGAGATTCTCCTGATACGAACATCAATCCGGGCTTTTGCCCTTTTATCCTTTAACGAACGGAACCACTTTTTATAAGTATCCGTTTCCCGAATCTCTATCATAGAAACGTATTGTATCTTATAAGATACTAAATGTCAATAACCTTAATCCAGGAACTCATCAGCACACAGATGAAGTCTTCTTGCCACAAAAGTCCCTCTCCCCGAAGGGGAGAGGTTAGGTGAGGGGGATTTCCGCCTCGAAAAAATTCCTGCCTATCGAATTAACGCTGAAATATATTAAACAAAAGAGGGCATCCAGTCATATTATCTGACCGGATGTCCTCTAAATAATTAGCTTTCTTACCCGTTATTCCTCTGGAACCCCGCCCTGAACTGCACCAGCACGTTGACTGATTCCAGCGGCAGGGCATTGTAAACCGAAGCCCGCAGGCCGCCGACCGAACGGTGACCCTTCAAGCCCACCTGCCGCGTTTCTCAGACTCGCTGACAAAAAGTTTCTCAAGCTCTTCCCAGGGTAGGCGAAAGGGGATGTTCATCTGCGAGCGGACTGCCGGAACGGTATGCCCACGATAGAAACCGCCGCCGATGCCTTTGAGTCATTTGAACACCAGTCCGGCCAGGTAAATGGAGTAGCAGGGCGGGGTATTGTGCAATAATTCGTTCTCGGCCAGGGTTTTATTATCCAGCATGACGGGCAGGTTGGCCGGAACGCGTTCCAGCATATCGTTACGGATGATCATTACTGTCACGCCGGCCGGAACAGCCGGTTCGCCGGTCCATTCAGCGCCGTGGATGGTCTCATTGGCGGTGAAGTGTAGGTAGGCGGCTTTTGGGTCAACATGGATGTCGCCTGCGGCAGGCAGGCTGTTGAAACCGTTGGCTTCTGTGGTGGCTGCAACCCGCGCGGTGCCGATTTTGGCAGATTCTTTCTGTGAAGTCTTGCTCCAGTCGCCGGTGACAATATCATCGGTAGATGCAATGACTTTCAATGTACGCTAATTCATGCCTTGAAGATAGTTATGTTCCATCTTGTGGGTTGAATTCGTCTGTTTCTTCAATGGTCTCAATGGCGTCTTCGGGGGGTACAATACCGGTTTCTAAGGTATGAGTAGATCGCCGATAATGGCCGTGAAGATCATCCTGGACTGTGCCTTTCCAGAGGGGGATGCCGTCAAAATATGCGGCGCGGCCGATCATATGCGTGGCAACAGGCGCAGTAATGAGCAAAAAAAAGATGATTGCAATAGCGCGGGTGTAAATGCTAAATTCATCGAAATAAAGCGCTGCACCTGTCAGGGTCAAACCAGCTCCTAATGTTCCGGCTTTGGCTGTAGAAGACATGCGCAAGAACAAGTCAGGCATTCGTAAAATTCCGACCCCTGCGAGAAACATGAAGAAGGCTCCCGTCAGCATAAAAGAAAAAACGAGAATTTCACGCATGCTCAGACTCTCTTTTCCAAATAGTACGAAAAAGCAACGGTTCCGAGAAAGGTGATTAATGCAATGATAATCGCCACATCTACAAAATTAGGTTGATTGAAGCGAACTGCATAAGTGATAATGAAACCCATCGCTATCACACTGATTAAGTCGAGCGCGATGACCCGGTCTGGTAAATGAGGGCCGCGCACCAGGCGGATAAATGCGCTAATAAAACCTGCAGAAATGAGAAGCATAATTAAATTCCATAGGACTTCAGTCATGATTCCAAAATCTCCTTCACGCGCCGTTCGAAACCTTGCCTGATTTGCAGTCGGAATTTTTCTGGATTTTCCAAAAAGATGGTGTGAATAAATAAAACCTGCCGATCTCCAGAAATATCAAGAGAGAGAGTACCCGGGGTAAGAGTAATTAGATTTGCCAGAAAAATGATCCCCGCCTCAGTTTTCAAAGACAGAGGAAAAGCAACAACTGCAGGACGTAATTTCATGTGTGGGGATAAAACAGTAATGGCCAGGCGAAGGTTGGCTTTAATAATCTCAAAAATAAAGAAAAAGATAAACTCAATCACCCGCAAAGAACGGACGAAATAAGAGTTCAAATGGCGATTGGGCGTGATGAACCAAAGGACTGCAAAGCCCAATCCCAAACCAAATGCCAGGTTTATTGGTTCAAACTTCCCGGTCAACGCGGCCCATGCGATTGCCAGCAAGATATTGAGCAAAAAGAGACTCAAGGCAATCCTCCAAATACGGCTTTGATATAAATGTCTGGATTCATTAATTGGATTGCGGCTTGTTGGGTAAGCTGGAGAATCGGCTCAGCAAAGACACCAACCAAAAGCGAAACAATCACGAGTGCCATTGTCGGAACCCACATCCAGGCAGTTATATTTCCGGTGGGAATGTTTTGGGCTGGTTTCGGAATTTTCCAAAAAGCTTCATTCCACACTTTAGTCATCGAATAGAGGGTCATAAGACTTACAGTCAGTGCAACGATCACAATAATACCTTGCTGTTGGCGAATTCCGGCTATGATCAATCCTAACTTGGCAAAAAACCCTGAAAGGGGAGGTAACCCGGCCAGTGAAAACGCAGGCAACAAAAATAGCAAGGAAAGCCCAATACGGTTGGTATACAGGCCGCCTAAAATTTTCAGGTCATATGAGCCCTGCAATTTACCTATCATACCAGCAACAAGGAAGAGAGCTGTTTTCGCGAGCATGATATGGACCATAAAATATATGGATGCTGCAAGGGATTCTTGGGAGTAGAGCCCCAAACCCATGAGTAGATAACCAATCTGGCTGATTATATGAAAGGACAGCAAGCGGCGAAAATCGGTTTGGGCTGCCGCTCCCAATACACCCGTCACCATCGTAAAGCCTGCGATGATTAATAGAATTGTATGCGTATAGGCGGTGTCCTGGGTAAACAGTAAGGTAAATACACGGATAAGCGCATATACGCCCACTTTGGTGAGCAGAGCCGAAAATAGTGCGGTAATTGCAACCGGGGCGGTGTGATATGACGCAGGAAGCCAGAAGAAAAGTGGGAATACAGCTGATTTGATCCCAAATGCAATTAAGAAAAGAACGGAAATTACAGTTACCTGCCCGTATGGTTGGACGCCGGGCAGAACATGGGCTAAATCGGCCAAATTGAGGGTACCAGTAAGATTGTATATAAGTCCGATTGCAGAAAGAAAAAGGACAGAGGCAAGTAAGTTGAGGATCACATATTTTATGGCGCCTTCAATCTGTGGACGTTCTCCGCCGTATGCAATCAGGACGAAGGAAGCCATGAGTAAAACTTCAAACCAGACATAAAGATTAAACAAATCACCAGTGATGAAAGCCCCATTGACTCCCATCATTAGGAAGAAAAACAAGGGGAAAAATCCATATTGAATGCGCGGAGCATCAATGCCGGAACGAGCATATATGGTTATGACTAGAGAAATAAACGCTGCCACAAGAAGGAGAATGGCAGAGAAGAGGTCAACCACCAGGCTGATGCCAAACGGTGCGGGCCAATTACCTATTTGAAGAACCTGGATGCCCTGTGTAATTACCATTTGCAAAATATAAATTGAGCAAATGAGGAGCAAGGTTGTGCCAACGAGCGCCAGAATGTGTTGGATCTTTGATCGCTGCCAGGTAAAAATCGAGAGTATGGCAAAGAGAAGCGGGATCAGAATGGGGGAAGCAATCATGCGCTCTCCTCGGTGACAAGATCATCCACCGGGATTTCTTTTTGCTCGCAAGGAATATCTGTGCAGCGGATTTCATTCAGGTCATCAGATCCCACTTCCTTAAAAACCTGACGCATGAGCACAATCGCAAAGGCTGTTACCCCAAAACTAATGACGATGGCAGTGAGAATGAGGGCCTGGGGTACCGGGTCGGCAAATAAACCATCCACTGTCACCGTGTTCAGCGGAATCAGAGGTGGTTTCGCAGGAATAAGCTTGGTTGAACCAAAAAGTAGCAAATTGACAGCGTATCCTAAGAGCAGTAAGCCGATTAAGATTTTGATGATGCTGCGCCGTAAAACCATATATAATCCGGTTGCGAATAATGTTCCCGTGGTAATGGCAAGCAGTAATTCCATCGTCTACTCCTCGGCAAAAGTTAATAAAATCCAAACAACAATTCCGACAACCAATAAATAAACACCGATATCAAACAACATCGGCGTGCCAATCTTCCCAATGACTGGAATCTCAGTGTTCAACCACAAACCAGTCATAAACGGTTTGCCTGCAAATACTGAAATCAACCCGCTGATGAGGGCAATCAAAAGACCGGTGGATACCAGGCGTTCAGGAGAAATGGGCAGCAATTTGCGCAGGTCTTCAGGCGAGATGGCTATACCATAAAGCATCAGTGCGCTTGAGGCAACCAGGCCGCCAACAAAACCCCCACCTACTTCATTGTGGCCGCGGATAAGAAGGAAAATCGAAAATACTAATAATATCGGCATAAGGTATCGGGTTGCTACGGGTAAAAGAATCGATCGCTGCATAACGGTTATTCTCCTTTTGGTTTATTGCTATTTATGGAATTTTTGCGGGTAAACCTTATGAGAGAAAATACCCCAACAGCCGCGATGGCCAGCACACTGATTTCTCCGAGAGTGTCAAATCCGCGAAAATCAACCAGAATGACATTCACAACATTCCGTCCTTTGGCGGCTATGAGACTATTCTCCATAAAAAATGCGGCTAATCGAGAATCAGTTTGATGGGAGGAAACGATTAACATGAGCAGCGTCATCAATCCACCGCCAACTGCTGCAATGACCATATCAGCAATTCTTATTGACTTACTGGATAACCGACTGAACTTAGGCAAGCGATACATGGCTAGCACAAACAGGATGACAATCAGGGTTTCAATTGAAAACTGCACCATGGCCAGGTCTGGGGCGCTGTATAACAAAAATAGAATAGCGATGCTAAAGCCTATTGACCCAAGCAGGGCGATTGTAGTCAATCGAGAGGTTGATCGGGTTACCAATATCGCGGCGGTCACAATTACCGCGAGCAGAATGACGTCATAAAAACGGGGAATGCTCCATGGGCCAAAGGGGATTAACTCAGACCGGAGCAATATGGTGCTAATCATCAAGAAAAAGGTGGTGAGTAATATAACCAGGATATAGATTCGAAGATAGCCATTTTGTAAAATTCGAGTTTGAAAATTGGCAAAGGAAAGTATCGCTTTTATGGTGCGGTTGTAGAGGCTGGCTGGTCCGACTGGTTCCAATCGGTGAAATAAACTCTCTCCAGTGGCTTGAATGCGCTCCTGCTGTGTAAAGAGGATGATACCCAGCAGCAAAGTCATTGCGCTTAACCCCAGCATGGGTGTTAACCCATGCCAAAGACTGAGTTTTACAGTATATGGGGTCTTTAACACTGCTGTTAAAGCGGGAGCGATAAAAGCAACACCAACGGTTTGAATCCATATTCCAAATAACAAGCCCGCAAGGCCGAGTAATAGAGGAGGGAGCCATAAACCGATCGGTTCGGGGTGTGAGTGGAGGTTTTGGTTGGTTTTTCCCCAGAATGGTCTCCAGGATGCCCGAGCTGCCAAAAATATGGTGGCCGCATTGGCTGCCAGAACAAGACCTGTGAGAAGCGTACCGGAAGGGGCTGCAAGTGTTGTTTCATAAAACAATTCTTTGGCTACGAAACCAGCCAGAGGCGGAATACCTGCCATGGAAAGCCCCGCTGTGGCTGCAGCCGCAGCAGTGAATGGCAGTTTGCGGGCTAACCCGCCCAGAATGCGGATATCGCGCGTGCCTGTAGCATGGTCAATCCCGCCTGCAACAAGGAAAAGCGCGCCTTTATACATGGCGTGGGCAGCCAAAACAACCAGAGAAGCTTTTATAGCCTGGGGTGTTCCCACACCAATCAGCAGCACCATGCTGCCCAATGCTGCAACTGTCGAATAAGCCAGAATCCGTTTGAGATCGGTTTGACCAAGCGCGAGTAACGAACCAGCCATAAAAGTCATTAAACCAACGGGGATAAGCAGCTTTTCCCAGATTCCCATGCCGCCCAGAATGGGGTAGAACCGCAGCAAGATGAATATACCAGCTTTGACCATCGTGGCCGAATGAAGATATGCACTTACTGGAGTAGGCGCTTTCATGGCATTGGGTAGCCAGAAGTGGAAGGGGAATTGTGCTGATTTTGTCATGGCTCCGATTGCCACAAGAATGAAAGCTGTCGGTGCTAATGGGTGCTGCTGAATTTTGGTCGCGGATGTTACCCATGTGCTGATCTCAAATGAGCCAGTCATGATGGAAAGCAGAACAAGTCCGGCTAATAAAACCAGACCCCCTCCACCGGTAACTAAAAGTGCTTGCCAGGCTACTGCGCGGACTGAACTCTCATGATGATCAAAACCGATTAAAAAGAAGGAAAAAATGCTGGTAAGTTCCCAAAAGATGAATAAGAGCAGGGCATTGTTGCTGATCACAAGACCGAGCATCGAGGTCATGAAGAACAGGATAAGAGTATAAAAACGGGGTAAGCGAGGGTGGTCCTGCAAATATATACTGCCATACCAGATGACCAGAGCACCAACACCGGAAATGATTGCAGCCATCAGGTTGGCAAGACCATCCAAACGGAAAGAGAGCCAAAGGTCAAATGTTGGGACCCAGGCAATTTGCAGCAATTCCGGTTCAACCGGGTTTGCAGCAGTCATTTGGGCAAATAATTGTAAAAAGACGACTAAGGGGAAAAGTGCCAGAACGAGGCCGGTTCTGGAACCAAATAATCGTACAATCAATGGAACTGCCAAAGCAATAATATAGCCAAAAAAAATTGTTGCCACGAGAATCATTTTTATCTAATCCCTTTTTGGAGGATTTAAAGAAAATCCTGAACTTCAAAAAATAATAATGAATTTAAATAAGATGAATAGGAACTCGGCGGCAATCCGCGCTTCAACAGAACCATCAACAATCAGGATTATACTAACAGGTGGAACGTATTTCAAAGGTCTTAAAACCAGTATCCTCCTCAATGGCAGTCTCAAGTCTCAAGTATCTGTGGCGGATGTGTTTGGTGTGGTAAGCGGAGCGCCTAATACATAGAAACAAAGTATATTCCCGGTGGCAATATCCACGTGAGCATTTCCAGATATAATCCGGTAACCGGTCACTTCTTCTACTTTGGCCTGCAGGTCAGGTTGGATAGCAGCAAGTAGTTCGTCGACATAACGCTGAACCAAAGATTTTCCATCAGATCCTCTTGCAACTGCATGTTCTGCCGGTGTAAGTGCCCCTTCAATCCAAATCGCCACACTGTCTCGACCGACCAGAATACGAACATTGCCAGCCAGTGTGTTATGCGCTTCTTCCCATAGTTTCAAAAGCGCAATCGCCAGCGCTGTTTCCTGTTGTGTGCGCATACCTGCATACTTCATATAAACGCCTCCACCTTGTAAAGGGATAAATAGATCTTCTACGGATGACCAATTACAACTGGAGGGTTACCTCCAGTATCAAGCAATTTTGTTCAATAACAAAGTAATTCACCATGTGTCACAGATTGCATCAACTGTTATAAAAATCGGGCATTTGCTTCTGAATATGCTTTAAAAACGTAAAGGTCTGTCCACCAAGAACAAAGGTATTTCGAATATGCTCTTTAGCACGCAAACCCACCGAAATTATTCGAGATGGTTTTCCCCAAAATTTGAGGATGAAAGATTAGAAAGGTTTACTTTAAAAACCATATCCATATCTTAATAATGTTTTCTCAAGAGGGAAAGTAGCAGTGTAGAACCGGTATCTTGATATTCAAATTGAACAAAATTCTCGAAATCTTTAGATTGGAAGTTTGGTACACTTGATTAACTGACAAATACCGTGATCATCCTTTACCAGGATGCGACGTTTAGAAAGGCTCGTCTTATTCCTGAATTAGAAGTCGAATGAGATTTGCGCGGGTTATGATGCCCACAAGGACATTATCACTCACTACTGGAATGCGTTTCAGGTCGCGTTGCGCCATCATCCAGGCTACATGACCAATGTCACTTTCGGCATCCACGCATAGTACTGACTCTGTCATTACATCGGCCGCAGTATGGTGTCGTGCGTTCCTGTAAATTTCATCAATCTGTGAAGGGTCCACCCAATGTTTAAACAATTCTGGAAGCTTCACAGCCGAGAAAGGTAATCCTTTTTCATTTAGGAATAAATCACTTTCGGTCACAATGCCAACCACATGACGCTCATTGTTCACCACAGGAACACCTCCGACGTGGTGATTGGTCAAAATGCGTGCAATTTCCTCTATTGTGGTTGTAGTGCGAACTGTAATCACATCACGAGTCATAATATCTTTGGCTTTCATAGGGATCCTCTTATCTCCTTCAATGGTATTGAGTTTATACCATTTTCCCGAACCAGCCTCGCCGTTCCATCCACTTCGCCAGTTCCAGCACCGGGGAAATGGTCAATGCCAGCCCAAGTACGATCGCCCAATCTACAAGGGGCAGATAGAACGTGCCAAAGGCATCATGCAAGAAGGGCACGTAAATGATCAGGAACAACAAGGCTACTTCCCACAAAATGGCGATATTGAGCCATTTATTGGCAAACGGTTGGATTAGAACCGAATTGCGGTCAGAACGGAAGTTATACGCTTTGAAGAATTGGATAAGTACCAGTGAGACAAAGGTCATCGTCATGGATTCTTCCAGACTACGCCCGGAATTCAACGCCCAACTAAACACTCCCAGGTTAATTAATGCTGACCATAAACCGCCAATAATCATCAGGATGACAACCGGGCGGGTGAAAATCCCGGATTTCGAATTTCGCGGGCGGCGGCGCATTAAGTCCCGTTCATGAGGATCCACGGCGAGAGCCAGTGCCGGCAGACCATCGGTTGCGAGATTGATGTACAGAATTTGCACCGCAGTCAGTGGAAGCGGCATCCCCAGCAAGCTGGCGCCAGCCATCAGCAAGATTTCTCCTATATTGGATGAAAGCAGGTACATCAGGTATTTCTTGATGTTGCCAAAAATACCTCGGCCTTCTTCGACTGCTGCCACAATGGTGGCAAAGTTGTCGTCCAAGAGAGTCATATCAGCTGCTTCACGGGTTACATCGGTACCGGTGATTCCCATGGCGATGCCAATATCTGCCTTCTTGAGTGCTGGAGCATCATTGACGCCATCGCCAGTCATGGCTACGGTATGTCCGCGTTCTTGTAGAATGGAAACCACCCGCATTTTGTGGGCAGGTGAAACTCGCGCGTAGACCTGGATATTTTCCACCTCACTCGCAAAATATGCTTCACTCATCGCTTCCAGTTCACTCCCGATGACAACACGTCCGCCTTTGAACAGACCTAGCTCTTGTGCAACTGCATGTGCGGTTACCGGATGGTCGCCGGTGATCATTACCACCTTGATCCCTGCTTGCTCACAGGTCTCGATGGCTGATTTTGCTTCCGGACGGGGCGGATCAATCATTCCAAACAGCCCCAGGAAGGTCATTTCATGTTCAGCCGATTCAATGCTGGCATTCGGCTTAACAGCAACAGCCAAAACGCGCATGGCATCCCCTGCCATCTGTCGCGCTATTTCCAGAATGTTTTCCTTATCTTCCTGGCCGAGAGTACCCTTGCCGTTATCATTTGCCTGCCAGGTGCAGGATTCCAGGATCACCTCGGGCGCGCCTTTCGAATAAGCGATAACAGCATCGTTGCTGCTGTGCAGTGTGGTCATCCGCTTGGTTTCCGAGGTGAACGGGATCTCGTTGATGCGCGGATACATTACATCGAGGTCAAGCTTTTCCAGCCCGGCTTTTGCCGCGGCAACGACCAGCGCACCTTCGGTTGGATCACCTTTGATGTGCCAGCGTTGTTCCGCTTGATTATGTACCATGTGTGCATCAGATGCCAGTGAAGCAGCTTCCAGTGTTTGCCTAAATGCCGCACTCGGTTCATCTGTTTCACCATTGCGTGAAAACTTTCCGACCGGTTCATATCCCACGCCTGAAACATCCCAGATTTGACCGGCTGTATAGATCTTACGAACCGTCATTTCATCTTTGGTCAAGGTACCGGTCTTATCGGTGCATATAATGGATGTGCTTCCCAGCGTTTCGACAGCCGGCAAGCGGCGCATCAAGGCGTTGCGTTTCACCATGCGTTGTACACCGATAGCCAGGGAGATGGTAACTACTGCGGGAAGTGCTTCTGGAACAACCGCCACAGCCAGCGCGATGCCGAAGATTAGCATCTCAATGAATGGCTGCCCGCGAAAAAGACCAATAGCAACTATTATGGCAACGACCACAAATCCTGCCCGCGCCAGCATGGCACCGACCTTATCCAGATTTTCTTGCAGCGGTGTTCGGCCTGTCTCGACTGTTTGCAGCATTTGGGCGATTTTTCCAAACTCGGTGTTCATCCCAGTTTCGGCCACTACAGCGCGCCCTCGGCCATACGAAGCAGCCGTTCCGCTATAAACCATATTCTTCCTGTCACCAATCGCCAGGTCGTCCTTTGGAATCGGATTGGTATGCTTTTCCACCGGAAGCGATTCGCCGGTCAAAACAGCCTCTTCCACCTGGAGATTTACAGCCTCCAAGAGGCGAGAATCGGCTGGTATGCGATCCCCCGCTCGCAAAAGAATGACATCTCCAGGCACTAGATTCCGCGCTGCAACTTCAGTTTCTTCACCGTCCCGCAGCGCTGTGGCTGTCGGAGCAGCCATTTGTTTCAGTGCCTCAATAGCCTTTTCGGCGCGATATTCCTGCACAAAGCCTAGAATCACGGAAAAAAGCACGATTACCGCAATCGCTATAGCCTCAACACCATGACCTAAAAGAGCCGAGAGGGCTATTGCAACAAGCAGAATAATGATCAGAACGTTTTTGAACTGTTCAAAGAGAAGCTTCCAGGGAGAAATGCGACGAGCAACGATCAACTCATTCGCACCAAGCTCATCTAAGAGCCTGGCCGCTTGCTCTCCAGTTAATCCTTCAGGGGTAGTCTGTAATTGGGAGAGAACCTCATGAGTCGAAAGAGTATGCCAATTGATATTCAAATTCATATTCTTAACCTTTTTTATTGAATGAGTTGTTTCGAGTAGACAGCGTCTTCATATCTTCTGATCGTGGCATGGCTGCTTTGAAAACGCAATGATTAAACCAGTACAAAAGTGCAGCTAGACCGGGTATAGCGGCAATGGGGGCACAATCTGCCAGCAAAATAACTTCCTCTTGCCTCCATAAGGCGACAGCTGCCCCGCCGCCGCTTAGGGTTACAACTGGCCAGAAAATCCATCTAATTCGTGCAGGGAGATGAAATGGGTAACCCAATCGGTGTTCCTTTGGATTTTGTTCCATGGTTTTACTCCTTCTCCTCATACTCATCTGATTTGACATAAACTTGTTGGAGACGCAATCGTCTCTGAATTAGCCAATGGATCAACAGTCCACAACTGGAAAGTACTACGAATCCAGCAACCGCCCAAGGCGTGAAGCGACCAACCAGATCGCCAATCAAGCGCCATTCATGCCCTATGATGTAGCCTAAACCAATGATTAACGTGCACCATATATATGTCCCAAAGAAAGTAAACACAAGGAATTGAGGAAATGACATACTCGCCAACCCAGCCGGAATGGTGATCAAGGTGCGTATCCCAGGTACCAACCTTCCAAAGAATATCAGCCCCGGTCCCCACCGTTTAAATAATGTTTCCGAACGCCGGATGTGGCTGGGTTCCAAACGAACCCAGCGGGCGATTCTGTCGAGCAAAGGTCGACCGCCAAGCCGAACCAACCAATAGGTTACCGATGAACCAGCCAAACTCCCCAGAGCGGCATACAATCCACCGACGAAGATCATGACTGGCGGCGCGTCATGTGCCGCTAACAATATCCAGCCTGCCAGACCTAGAGGAAGTTCGCTGGGTGTTAAGCCGGTTGCATTTTCAAAAGCCATCAGGACAGCCAAACCGAACCAGCCAAATTGGTCAAATATGGATTGCAATGCGGCGATGAATTGGGCTTCAAATTCAGCAATCAAGTTCCCTCCTTGGGAATGATTAACAACAAAAAAGCCAACATGACCTCTTGATGAGGTGATGTCGGCCTACTTTACAACCCATCTCCGCCCAAATAACCCAGGACGGCTATGCTTTATCTCGTCCACCGATAAATCTTTTATGGTGATATAACAATATTATATTACCATAAAAGATCGGTAAAAAATAAATTTTTTATTTGACTCTTATCGCTGTCGTTCCATTTGCGTAGCTAGTTTTTCAGCCAACGTGAATACAATGATTCGTTCGCCTGTCTTAACGCTAATGTCTGTGTGCAGACTCACCACCTGACAACCCGTCTTTTCTAAAACGATGGCTTCCAAAACAGGACGGGAACCCTCTAAGAGCTGTCGCCGAACCTGCTTGATTAGGTCTTGACCTTCAGGATTCTGGGCTAATTTCGATTCTGCTGACGTCAACACACCACGCAGGCGAACCAGTATCATATCTTCAATAATAAATACCCGGGTCTCCGTCGGACCTCGACCCAGGTGATCCTTTTCGAATTGGATAATTGCATTGGCAAGAGCTGCTTCGATTTCACCACGAGATTGTTGATTCAAGCTACCATCCTTACAAAAAGACCATCACAATGTAATCAGTAATGGTCTCGATAAATGCACGTAAGGGAATAAACCACCAATTGATTTGCTCCGCTTTGACGACCGCCAATCTTAAAATTCACGAAGCTGTTCCCCTTCCAAGTTAGTCTACCCTCATAAAATGGCACTGTCAAGCAAATTATTAATTGTGTCGGCGCAAATTAAACAGTGAACCTAATAATACTTCAAAAGTACTTATTCTATGGAACATGAGTAGCCAATAAAAGAATGTAGCAAGAGAACCTTCCTCAAGAATAAATTTTAGGATCGGTTTAACTTGATATCGATTAAATTGGGGGGAAGTCCAATTTACGAGTGACTCAGTATCTCAATAACTCCTTGACGAGATTCTCTCCGCCACAAAAGTCCCTCTCCCCATGGAGGAGGTCAGGTGAGGGGGATTTTCGCTTCGAAAAAACTCATGGTGATCGAATTAACGCTGAAATATTTTAAATAAAAGAGGACATCCAGTCATATTGTTTGACCGGATGTCCACACAGTAATTAACTTTCTTATCCGTTATTCTTCTGGAACTCCGCCATGAACTGCACCAGCGCATTGACCGATTCCACCGGCAGGGCATTGTAAACCGAAGCCCGCAGGCCGCCGACCGAACGGTGACCCTTCAGTCCCACCATGCCGCGTTTCTCTGATTCGCTGACAAACAGTTTCTCAAGTTCTTCCGAGGGCAGGCGGAAAGGGATGTTCATCTGCGAACGGACTGCTGGAACGGCGTGTCCGCGGTAGAAACCGCCGCTGTTATCAATGGTCTTATAAACCAGGCTGGCTTTGTCCTGATTGATTTTGGCAATGGCGCTCAAACCGCCGATGCCTTTGAGCCATTTGAATACCAGCCCGACCAGGTAAATGGAGTAGCAGGGCGGGGTATTGTGCAATGATTCACTCTCGGCCAGGGTTTTATAATCCAGCATGACGGGCAGGTTGGCGGGAACGCGTTCCAGCATATCGTCACGGATGATCACCACAGTTACACCGGCCGGGCCGGCATTTTTCTGCGCGCCGGCGTAGATCAGGCCGTATTTGGAGACGTCCATCGGGCGGCTGACAAAATCGGATGAGACATCGCAAACCAGGGGCACGCCGGCCGGAACAGCCGGTTCGCCGGTCCATTCAACGCCGTGGATGGTCTCATTGGCGGTGAAGTGCAGGTAGGCGGCT
>Ga0351877_1099_pt2 | contig 24306 bp, 25 predicted proteins | sample BONcelFGM3001D13_FD_206775 | JGI IMG/M metagenome (GOLD analysis project Ga0351877, IMG submission 206775) | Enriched cells from coal bed in the Powder River Basin, Montana, United States - BONCAT cells FGM rep3 HSBNCT.FGM.300.1.D13 ...
ATGATATTTTTACTTAAGGAATAGCAATTTGCCAAAATATGCGATAGTTCATGAATGGTTCGACAGTTATGCAGGTTCGGAAAGATGTGTAGAATCTTTTAATAACCTTTATCCGGATGCAGATGTCTTTGCAATTGCTAATTTCTTAACAGATGAAGAGCAACTTCAAATATTAAAAGGGAAATCACCTAAAACATCATTTATACAAAATGTTCCTTTTTCGAAAAAAATCTTTCGTTCATTGCTTCCATTATTTCCTTATGCGATTGAGCAATTCGATTTGTCGGCTTACGACATCATAATCTCCAGCACTCATGCGGTTGCAAAGGGAGTGCTTAATAATTCAAACCAACTTCACATTGCCTACTGCCATACCCCTATGCGTTATGCCTGGGATCTCTATTTTCAGTACATGAAAGAGGCAAAATTGGAGAAGGGAATTAAAGCTTTCTTTGTAAAACGTTTTCTTCACAATATTAGAATTTGGGATGTGATATCTGCCAATAGAGTTGATTACTTTATCGCAAACTCAAAATATGTTGCTCAAAGAATAAATAAAGTTTATAGACGTGATGCAGATGTTATTTATCCACCTGTTGATGTAGACAAATTTCCACTCTGTGAGAAAAAAGAGAATTACTATTTAACAGCATCTCGATTAGTCTCTTATAAGAAAGTTGATGTTATTGTTAAAGCATTTTCGACCATGAGAGATAAAAAACTTATTGTAATTGGTGACGGACCTGAAATGAATAATCTAAAAAAAATAGCATCTCCAAACATTGAATTTTTAGGTTATCAATCAGGAAATATTTTAGTTGAGATGATGCAGAAAGCGAAGGCTTTTGTCTTTGCAGCTAACGAAGATTTTGGAATTACGGTCGTTGAAGCTCTTTCATGCGGAACACCTGTGATTGCTCCCGGTTACGGTGGAACAGCCGAAACTGTTATACATAAAGAAAATGGAATTCATTTTAATGAGCAGAATGAAAAATCGCTGAAAGAAGCAATAAATGAGTTTGAAAAAAATATTGACACCTTTAATCCGCAAAACATCTCTGAATCAGCAACGAAGTTTTCCCGAAACCGATTTGAAAAAGAGATTAATGAGTATGTCAATTCTAAGTATAACGATTTCCTTAATAGGACTTAATTGAAATGATTGTTAATCAACGCTCTCTGCAAAACTTACGATTATTCATTGATCTGATGATAATAAATTTAGTTTTTGTAGTAGCCGCATCACTCGCACAATCAATTGATATATTGGTTGCTCGCAACTACATGTTTATATTATTACTACTTCTAAACATCATCTGGTATTTTTCATCGGCAATGATACGGTTTTATGATGAAGGGGGTTTGCGATATTTATCATTTCAGTTTATAAATATTGGCAAAAATAGTTTTATACAGTTGATTGTGGCTGTGATCTTTATATTTATTGCAAAGGAAGATCTTTTCACGCGTAATTTTATTCTTTTATATTCTGGTGGAATATTTTTCTTAATAACTATTAGAACCATCTTCTTCAGAAAATTTTTATCATCGTTAAGAGCCAAAGGAAAAAATTTACGCAACACTATAATAATCGGAGCGGGAGAGGTCGGTAATAATTTTGCGAAGATGTTGAATGATAATCCCGATTTTGGTTTACATTTTTTAGGTTTTGTTGATGACAATGATTCAATCCATAAATCAACACTGCTCGGAAGTACCGGCGAGCTTTCATCAATACTAACAACAAATAAAATTGATGAAGTTATAATAGCACTACCGGCTTATGCATCTGATAAACTTAATGAGGTTATTAAAATTTGTAATACAAATGCGGTAAGGACACACATCATTCCGGATTATTTCAAATTCATTTCTAAAAAATTCCAATTAAATATGATGGGGAATTTCCCTATCATAACAGTTAGACAAGAACCACTAGATGAATTTCAATGGCGATTTATTAAAAGAAGTTTTGATCTCTTATTTGCCATAGTTGTTTTATTATTGATCTGTTCATGGCTATTCCCGCTGATAATTATATTAATCAAAATTTCATCTAAAGGGGAAGCCTTTTTTTTTCAAGATCGGATTGGAAAGAATAATAAAATCTTTAAATGTTATAAATTCAGAACAATGCATCTCAATTCCGATAAAAAATCATTTATTCCAACTACAAAAGATGATCCGCGTGTTACTGGAATCGGAAAGTTTTTACGCCGATCAAATATGGATGAACTGCCACAGATATTTAATGTGCTGTTTGGAGATATGTCATTCGTAGGTCCGCGCCCTCACCCGATTGCATTTAACAATGCCTATACCGAGCTATATGATGAAATAAAATTAAGACATTTAGTGCGTCCCGGTATTACCGGATGGGCTCAGGTACACGGTTTACGCGGGGATGTGGTTGATGAAGTTGAACAACGCATCAGAACTATTAAACGTATTGAGCATGATATCTGGTATATTGAAAATTGGTCTTTCTCTCTCGACTTACAAATCATCTTTCTAACCGTTTGGCAAATGATTAAGGCGGATACGAAAGGATTTTAAAATATTTATGAAATTATTCCCTATTGTGTCGAACTTCATATTTAATCATTTATGGAAACCTCTAAAAACTGCCACGAAGACACGAAGGCACGAAGTTTCACTAAAAATTCTTTGTGTCTGTGTGCATTTGTGGCAAACGAATTTGAATTATTAGAGGTGCCCTTATGAAAATTATCTTATCACTAATTTCATACTCAATACTATTTCTGAGCTGTTCAACATCAAAGTTAAATATAGGTTTAATGTAATAATTATTTAATTAATCTATAGGAAAAATAAATGAAAAAACTATCCGCAATATTTATTGCAGCTTTAATATTATTTGTTGGCTGTAAAGATTCTGAAAATCCAGCTTCATCAAATAATAGCACCAACACTTTAACCGGAATTTGGGGGATGAACTATTTAGGTAACAGTAATGATACTCTTTCTGTAACATTAAACATTAATGGGACTAACAATAGCATTGGCGGAAACGGGAGCGTCATATATACTCAAGTCATAGGGGGAACTTATAGACGTTTAGAAGGAAGCGGAACACTTCTGGGCACATACTCTGATTCAAATATAAATGTTACAATCTCTGATTTTAATTTTAACGGAAATAAATCAGGGACAAACTATATCGGCACCGCAACATATATTAGAGCATTTCTTTCGGGTACAGATACACTAATTATTGATAATGCGACTTTAATTAAGCAGTAGAATTTCTTGTCTCATTCCAAATCCTTCTTCTACACGAAGAAGGGTTTGGAGTCTCAAAATTAATCTAAAAAAAACTTTCAATAAATATGAACAGCAATCCAGATTGAGGCTTCCCCTTCTTTAGTCATTTCAACGCGATGTTTTCTATGTGCGGGAATGAAGATGTAATCACCTGCTTTTAATTTCATTGGTTTATCATCTCCTTCGAGTAGAAGATCAGCTTCGCCTTGAATAAGTATAGCCCATTCATCCTGCTTTTGATCATACCATTCACCCGGAGGAGTGGCTTGTCCCGATGAAATAATCCTTCCGATTTTAACATTTTTTTGCTGAACAATATTTTCAAAAATTTCTTTTTCAAAATTGATATTGAGGTTTGCAAAAATATTGCCGTCCGGTATTGTTGTTTCGCCCATTGAAGTTCCTATTTTATTTTAAGTGTTTTTGATACCAGGATTTTCTTTCTTCATCAATTTCTTTTCTGTAAGATTTAAGAAAGTGATCCCCATTTTCATAAATGATTAGTTTATATGTTTTATCCTCTTCTGAAAATTTCTTTGCCATATCAATAGTTTGAGTTGGTGAAATTGTTTCATCAGCACCGCCATGAATAAGTAAATATTTTGTTTCTTGTGGGAGTTGTTTTGTAAAAAGAATTGGAGATCGTTTATCTAACTCTTCTTCTGTAATCGGTCGATTAAAAATATGATCAAACAAATCATGAATTCTGTTTGCCCCGCTAAGGCTCTTTCTCATATCTGTAATAGCACCATTAAGAACTGCACACTTGAAACGGTTATCTCTTTTTAATGCAAGATATGTCATTAAACCACCACGGCTCCACCCCTCTATTCCCCATAAATTTGTATCAGCAAAAACAAACTCATCGGCAAGGGGAATTAAATTAAGAACATCGTCAACATCAACACCACCGAATTCTTCTTTCCCTTCCTTTTCATAACTACCTCGATACATTGTTGCCATAACAAAGTATCCCCAACTTGCCATCAATCCAAACATCCCGCGCGCATTGAATTCATCGATATAACCGCGATTTAATGCTCCGCCTCTATTCCAAATTATACATGGAATTTTCTCTTGTTTCAATGTTTTTGGATATGCGATGTAACCACGTACTTTAATTTCCTCGGAGCGATAAACGATTTTTAATACTTCTGTATCACTAACCACAGATTCTCCCCAGCCGCTTGTTATCATTTTCTCCTGTTGTGGGGAAAGCGTTATAATTTCTTTTTCGATTATATAAGGTCGCATTTTTTTATTCTGTTATAAAATTAGAAAGACACCCGGAACGGTCACGACCGTTCCCTACATTAATAGATTTGAGGGATTGTATTTTTCTAGTTCCCATTTTAATGGATTGCCTGATTTTGTATAGTACAAATTAAGAGGTCTCTCACTCTATTTGCAAATTAATTGCTAGAAAAAATCTTTTTTGAAAAATGTTTTGAGATTTTGTTTCGTTTTGTTGGGGGAAATATTGTAGTTATCTACTAAAGAACTTCTATAACTATTTTTTCAATTAACATATCAGTTTTTATCTCGAGCGGATCAGAATTGAATTTACAAATATAATTAGCTCCTCCCGGCTGTAATGTGAGACTACATTCTCGTAGTTCCTCTTCACCGGTTGAAAAACAATAAAGAAGTTTTTGGGTGGGTGTTGAAACAATTCGACATAAAAACTCTTTAGTCTCCGAAAAAAAAGAAGTTGTTGTAACTCTGGCTTCATTGTCTTCAGAACACGCGGCTAAACGCATATGATTATAACTGTTATTCGTAGTAACAGGAAGGAGTTCGTACTTACGAATAAACTTATAGATTGGTATTTTGGCAACAAGCGCCTTCTTTTCCTCTAAGCTTACATTCTGTACAATTTCATTCTTTAACTCAGAATAAAAATGAACTGCTTCATCATAAAGTTTGTTAGTAACAATCTCACTAATTATTTTATCAGTTACTCTTTCTCTATAAAATATGTAGTTAAATATTTCTCGTTCTGTTATCATTTCTATTCGCACTGTCTTTCTTATGTATAGTTCTAAATTTCGTCTCCTCCGAAATAACGCAGAGAATAATTAAAGTTGTGCTCTCTGGTTTTATTTAAGCACAATTATCAATATAACTTTATTTTGCAACCTTTTTAATACTTCACATCGTCTGCTTAAGTTCTTCCGCTATGTTTTGCTTGAATATCTTGGTTAAATACTCAAAAATATTATGATACTTATTATGAAATTCTTCTTTTGATATCACTGAGGTGACCTGCTCTATATAATAATAAAGATTCGGCTTTAATCCCCCATCTTTTAAATCCTCTCCCATTTCAAATAAGGAACGTTTAAAGATCTCGCTTACTTCTAAAGATATTTTTCCTTTTTGAACATATGATTGCTCAAGTTTTGTAATAGTTTTTTGTATCGATAATTCAATTACCTCGTTTGCAGAAAAAGAAATATTAATCTCGCCATACTCGTCGACGACAAAGTCACTTAAATCTATATGCTTTATTTTTTGGATAAGGGGATGCATTGGTATTGCGGGGTAAAACCCTAAGTCACCGGATAAATGTGAAAAGATATTCTGAAGCATCATTTTCCTATCAATAAAAAGTGATGCAGGAAGAACTTCAAACGAACTGTCGTCTATAAAGAAAGTATTTATCTCTGTAATCTTCACTTTACAAATAAAACATGAACCAAGATAATAATCTTTTATACAGTTTTCTTTTTTAATCAGGTAGTCAACAGAATGTAATATTTTTGTATAGAAGGGATCATAATACGATAATGCTGTCTGATATTGCTGATAAACTTTCCGAATTACCAATGAATTGATAAAAAAAGCAGCCTCCTCTTCGGTTTTTATTTCAGGTTGCCAATTATTATAAGATGAAATAAGCTGAGCGTATGGTGACTCATTCCCCGTTGAAAAGAGATCGGCAACTGCATCAACTGCTAAATCGGTCGCTTTAATCTCTGAATTGTAGTAAACATTGGGGTTTTTCTGCAGATGATGTTTAGCACTTCCCACCGCTAATCTGTAACAATACTCAACAAAGGAGTTAATCTCCCTCTGCCCAATTCTTCCCGATAAAATGAGATTAAAAATGGGGAGCAACTCAATAGTTTTATGATTTTGCATACACAAACATAAAAAAAACAAGTATTAATTCAATAAATTATTTCCTAGTGAAACAATCCAAAATGTAAGGAACGGTCGTGACCGTTCCGTTTTTTCTCTTACATTGCAATTAATGTAGGGAACAGTCGCGACTGTTCCGATTTGTTTAACCCATATGCAAAATACTTATTCATAAACATCCCCCTAAAAACACAAGGAACGGTCTCGACCGTTCCTTACAAAAAAAAAATTGTTTTCGGAGAGACTGGTTTTTGTAAATATTAAAGAGAAGTATAACCGTGCCGTACTCAATAATATGGAGTTTCTATGAAACAATTTTTTCTTTTTCTAATTTTAATCTTTTTTGCCAGAGGGAGTACTCTTGCGCAATCGGATACTATGATTGTTGAAAATGGCTCAACAATTAAAAAATATCCTGTTTCTGATGTCGACTGGATTACTTTCAAAGTTCAAACCGTTGGAGTAAAAGAAGATGGGGAATCTATATTAACACCAACCGAATTCTCCATTTCTCAAAATTACCCTAATCCATTTAATCCTGTAACTAAAATACAATTTCAACTACCAGCAGCGGGGGTTGTAACAGTAAATATCTATGATATTAACGGTAGACTTGTAAAAGAGCTATTCTCTGGAGAGAAGGAGGCAGGTAGATACACACTTGGCTGGAATGCAAAGGGATTAAATGGCATGCAAGTTGCGAGCGGAGTATATTTTTATTCCGTCCAGTTTAACAACACACTATTAACAAAAAAAATGATTTATTTAAAATAGTATTTAAGGATTATTACAATGAAGATAACTATCTTTTCTCTTATTTTATTTTCAATGACGTTTTCGTTTGCTCAGAGTCAAATGTATATATGGAAGAATGGGGCAATTACTGATTCTATGGCAATAACAAATGATTTGAAAATTTCATTTATGACTAACTCATCATACCCTACTGATTATGTAGCCTATTACCCCTTTTCGGGAAATTCAAATGACATGAGTGGTAGGGGACACAATCCGACAATAACAAATGCTACATTAATTGCCGATCGCTTCGGACAATCGAATTCTGCATACAACTTCAACGGAACTAATAACTACATTTCGATCCCTCACTCAAGTGATTTTAATTATTCTGGATCAGATACTATAGCGTTTAGTTATTGGATAAATGTGAACGGAACAGTTAATAATGGGGCAGTTATATGTAAGGCAAATCCCGGAGGTGTTTCCAATTATTGTACTCCACATGGACCAGATTCAACCTTTCTTTTTTTGATAAATCACTATGGAAATGCGAACGGAACAAACAGTGTAAAAATATTGCCCAATCAATGGCATCACATTTATATTTCTTGTGCCCAAAAGGTTTGTTCAATTTTTGTTGATGGGGTTTACAATACCTCAAAAACCTTTACTGTGACACCTAGTACAAACTCCGCGCCATTATATTTAGGAGACGATACTGATGGTAATCATGAATACTTTAAAGGCGGTATTGATGATATAAGAGTATATCGAAGAGTTCTATCTGAAGTTGAAATTCAATCGCTCTACCACGAAGGTGGTTGGATAGGTAATTAATCAGCCATTCTGTAAGGGCGGAGGTATCTCCGTCTTTACATTAATAATTTAATTCTTAATAGGCACAATTTTCACTTTGGGATTGCAGAATTGGATCGTGGGTTAACCGAACATATCTATTTGTATTTATCGGACAACCACTCATACGTAGGGAACAGTCGCGACTGTTCCTTTTTTTTAAGAAGATTAGAAATTAAAATAGCCTGTTATTATGCTGTAAGAAAAAAACGGAACTGTCTCAACCTTCCCTACAAGAAATATCATAATATTTTCGGAGGAGATGGTTTTTGTAAATATTAAAGAGAAGAATGGTTGTTCCATTTATCAAGATATTTTTTTTATGAAATAATTCATTCCCACTATGGCTATCAACCGCAAAAGAGGGGGGCATATAAATTATTAAGAATAGTCTGATGGTAGGAACTAATATGATAAAAGCTGTTCTAATTGCTTTTTCTAGTTTCTTTGAGTAACCAAAACCATTTCGGTTACTGGAAAATCTATACGGGGAAATGATTAGTGGTCAGCAAGGCTCTTACTACTACGTGGAAATAATAGCCTATTCCTATTTGGAGTTAAAATATAGTTATGAGCATTTACAATTTTTAAAATAACAGTTATCGTCTAAAATGACGATAAAATATTCAACATAAAACTGGAGATCAGATGAAACAAATTTCTATTATACTATTACTCTATTTATTTATAATGATTCCTGTCTTGCCGCAATCATATAGAATGGTTGTGACAAAAGACAGCGGTGCCCCCGAAATAATAGCAGTTAGTGATATTTCTCAAATCACTTTTACTGGATTAGTAGGTATTAAGGACTACGAAAAGCTTGCAGATGTTTTATCCACTTTTCAACTGATGCAGAACTATCCTAATCCATTCAACCCCTCAACAACAATTGAATACAATATACCTAATGCAGGAAATGTTAAAGTTCAAATCTTTGATATTAATGGTCAGATTCTAAAAGTTTTGGATGAAGGATTTAAAGACCGTGGTTCATATAGAATCACTTGGAATGGTAATGATGGAAATAATAATTCGGTGGCGTCTGGTTTTTATATTTATTCGGTCACATTTAATAATACAAATATTTCAAAAAAACTTTTGCTCATTAAATAAGAAAGGTCACTAATATGAAAAAGCTTTTTCTCTTTGTAATAATAATTCTTTTATCAACATATTCTTTTTCACAAACAGCTCCAACAATGGTAATTAATAAAAACACTGGTGGGGCGGTTATTATACCGTTAACAGAGATTTTAAATATTACGTTTCAAAATATTTCAGTAAGTGGAGGTATGATATTTACTCGATCCCCTTTATCAGGGGGAGGAGACATTTATAAGATGAATTCTGATGGCTCCGGGCAAACAAAGCTAATTGATCGTGGTGGTCGAGAGGATAATGCTAAATTATCACCGGATTTATCTAAATTGGTTTTTAGTTCAACCCAATCTTCAACAGGGGCATTTGAACTTTTTGTTGCTAACTCAGATGGGAGTAATCAAGTACAATTGACCTCATCCGCCCCACAGTTTGGTAATACAAATGGAATTTTTCGATCAAACACTAAAATATGGTATGGAAATGCTCAGACTGCTGGTTATACTGAAATCTACGAGATAAATACGGATGGAACAGGTAATACAAAACTTACTAATTTTAGTGCAGGAGGAAAGCAAGGGGATGTTTTTGATTTTAATTCCGATAAATCAAAGATATTATACTACAAACAAAATTCCTCATGGTCACCGACTGGTGAGATTTATACGGCAAATATTGATTGGACCAATGAGGTAAACTTGACAGATAATTCAACGAATGACGGAGGTGCAAATATCTCTCCAAATGGAGCAAAAGTGGTTTTTCACCGCTGTGAAGGTTCAAGTGGTTACAATCCTCCTTTTAACATTTTTGTTATGAATATTGATGGTACTCAAGTAAATAAACTCACAAACGGTAGTGGCAATCAGTATTTGACCGGTCCAAAATTTTCACCAGATGGGAGTAAGATAGCTTACAGCTTCAATAATGGGACCCAAACGGATATTTATGTAATGAATTTAGATGGAACAAATCCGATTAATTTAACAAACACACCGGATCAAAATGAAATTTTGACTGATTGGAAATAGTTAAAATCAACCATTTCACTTATACTTAAAATTCAAGTGTTTCTAAATTAAGCCGCATAAATAGCGGCTTTTTTTATTTTAAATCTTTTCTGTGCACAAACTCTTTACCGTTCCAAAATAGTATTTGGCTTTTAATTAATCCTTGATATTCTTTTGTATCTGAAAACGGCGGGGCAAGACTTTTATTCTTAACCAATTTATCTCTTGGGTAAGCAAATGCAGAGCTTACTATAACATTAAAATCTTTCAAATTATAATCAAGAATGTAAATAAGCCCTCCCACATTGCTGCCATCCGGCGCTTCAATACTAGAAAATACAATCTTACGAATGTCATTTCTATCGTGCAAAGAAGATACCTCTATCATGCTGCATCTCATTTCGAAATATGTGCTTAAATCCGTCTGGGGAATCTTTACATATACCAACAAATCTGCAGGAGGAAATTCATAGAATCTATATTCTTCCGTGGATGGAGCATAACCATTTATATGTGTAACTTGTAAGACAAATATAATGCGGGCATGATCAAAACTATTATTAGTTCCAATCACTATTAACTCCTGTACCCCATCATTATTCAAGTCTTTTACAAAACCGCTGCTACAGTGCCCCACATGCCAGAAAGTTCCGGGAAGCCGTTTCCCGGTTAATAAATCAAGTTTATAAATTGCATTAGCAAAAGACAGATTGTTTGAATTACTACATATTAATATTTTTCTCCCATCAATTGATGCTGTATCGAACATGATAGAGGAGTTCCAATTCTCAGTAAAGAGTTCCCTCTTAGTTTTGACTGTATCACCGAATAAATATTCCCATCTTATAGATCCATCATGATTATAACAAGTTATTTCTCTCTTACCATAAACATCATTATTTGATTCAGAATCTTCAACGGCAACCAAAACTTCATTCATTCCATCGTTATTAACATCCATAATCCTGAAGAAATTCTTCTTATAGTTTTCTGAATACATAAAAGGTGTAGGGAATTTTTGTTTTTTTGTCCAAAGTACTTTGCCTGTTTTATTTTTTACATAAAGGACTAAATCATCATGATCTAATATTGCCGGGTTATCATCATATTCATACAAATAAAAGGATGAAAGAAACGCCACGATTACCAAAAGAAGAGTTATTACTAATTTGTTTCTTGCAATTGTTTTACCGGTTCTTTTGAGAGTGGAAAGTTTTTTTATTTCAACAGCATTACGGCGGTTTAGTAAATCTTCAATATCTGTAATAGCAATAAGAATAAGGCTGCGGTTTGGATACTCTTTTTTGAGTTCATTCAACTTATCTTCAGCTGCCGCTTCATCCTCTTTTGGTACAACAAAAGTTTTTACATCAGAATAAAAAACAAGCGCAACCTTCTTTTTAATAATTTCAGAGGAAACCGGAGGAACAAAACCTTCCCGCGTTATACTTCCGGTAAAACAACTCCCTTCTTTTGCTGTGATTGTAAATGAAGCATTGTAATAATTAAAAATCTCATTGATATAAGCGAGCGTTAGTGCAACACCGAGAGAATCCCCGACATAAAAACCAACCCTCTTATCGAAGGAAATAATTACTTCATGCTGCGACGATATCCCTTTAATAAATTGTTTTGCATAATTTAATGCTACGTTCCACGAAATTTCAACCTGTGATTTTATTCTCGCTTCAATTTCTTTTTCGCTAGGAATAATATGAAACTTTTGTTCTTTCCCTTTTGTTATTTTTACCGATATAGAGTCAAGCATACCATAAAGTTGTCCGCTTTTGTTTGTGTTATCTATCAAAGGGAAATAGTATTTGTTTATTTCTGAAGCAAGAGCATCCTTACCATTCAGAACAGCAGTTAGTTCATCTATTTTATATTGGAATTGAACCAGCCCTTTCTTTAGGCGGTTATCCGCAATGTTGAATGCATTTAATGAAAGTAATTTTTCTGCTGTTGTAAGAATCAACTCATGTTGTGCAGGATGGGAACACCAAATATCAGCTTCAACCAGAAGCGAGCAATATTGGTCAATTAAATCGCTTCCATAAGCTTTTAAGATGTTGTTGTTATTTATCGCAAGAAGAAGAGAAAAGAAGTTATTTAATGATGTTAATTTTTTATAAGGAGATAAACCGGAATACAAATAATTTTGTAATTCCGTTCGCTTTTCTTCGATGACTAAAATAGATTCACTCATAATTGTATAGCCTAAAAACAACAATGAATCTTAAGTAAATTAATTTAGAAGAGAATCGGTTTTAACATTTACCCAAAAGCAATGCTTTTTAGCAAATCCTCCCCGCTTCCCCTTTCCGAAAACTTTTATATACTACAGTTCACAAAAGACTTCGGATGTATAATAAAATGATAAAGTAGTCTTATTTTTTATTACGCAATATAATCATCAATAAATCTTCACACACTTATTAAAACAAAGTTTTCTTGTTCGTAACGGATAATCGTGCACAGAAATCATTAAAAGCGTGTGTTCCCCATCACTTGACTCTTTCATTAATTGCCTATATGTTAAGAGCAAATTTGGTACTGATAATTATTTTCAATGTTTAATTATTTGAGGTGTAAATATGAGAAAAATATTAATCGTTTTTGTGATTGCATTACCACTCTTTGGGTTTTTATCTTCATTCGAAGATGAGATTACAACCGCACATCTCAATGCAAAAAAAGGGATTTACTTCGGATTAAAAAATGTTAAAGATAAAAAAGTTAAGTTCGACAATAAAATTGTAGATAAGAGTAAGTTGATTGCCGTTGTAAAAGTCTCAAAAGAAATTAACGGCGTCCGTGTTGAAGCTACCGGTTATAATAATTCGACTGAAGTAACTATTGTGGTATATCGCTCATATGTTGATTTGGTAAAAGATGGATATATAAGAGATGCTTCTGATTTTCCAAATGAAAATTTAGATACAGTGGATAAAAATTAGTTTCTAAAGACAAATGTAGGGAACAGTCGTGACTGTTCCGTTTTTTCGATACGGTTTTTCAATAATATAAAATTATTACATCCGATAATCATTTTTCGGAATGCTCGCGAGCATTCCCTACAATTTTTTTAACAATTCAATAAACATATTCAATAGCTTTGCTCGGAACGGTCTCGACCGTTCCCTACATTACATTAATAGATTTGATGGGTTGTTCTTTTCGATTTCCCATTTTAATGGATTGTTCTCAATGTATTGCCTGATTTTTAATAGTTCAATTTCATTTCTTATAATTCTATCATAAAATGATTTTTGCCAATGGAAGACTTCTAAACCGGTACGGTGAATTATTTTTGATGATGTTGTTTTGAATGCTCCTATTAATTCTGAAAGTGATTTTATTTTAATATCTGATGTTATTAATGATGGATCGATAATAATGATTCCATGAAAATGATTTGGCATAACTACATAATAATCTAATACTACATATTGATAATTTTGATGAAGCCAAGGCCATTGCTTTTCAATGATATTTCCAAAATCATTTTTTATCATTATCTCCTTTTCAACCTTACCGAAATAATGTTCCTTACCCAAAGTGCAGATTGTAACAAAGTAATAACCCCCGTTTGAATAATCATATTCAGTCAAGCGATTTAATTTTCTAATTGGTAAATTATTATTCATAATAAATCGTAAAAGTTGTTTCTTGAAATTTAATAAATATTCCGATGTGTAGGGAACGGTCGAGACCGTTCCGTCTTTTTCAATAATGTAATATTATTATATCGATAACTATTTTTCGGAATGTTCGCGAGCATTCCCTACATTTTTTTTTTACAATTCAATAAACATATGCAATGGCTTTGCTCGGAACGGTCTCGACCGTTCCCTACATTTTTTTGTCGAAAATCATCGCTTGCAAATGGAGTGACAGTTCTGGGTAATGATTAATTTACCCCTCGATTCCTATTTCATCTTTTAGTTTCTAAACTTTTATCTATTTTTGAATTCAATATTCTTTGAATTTAATGGTATGATTAATTATGGACGATATAAAAAATTTAGAAACAACAAAAACCAACGAAACTATTTCGATTAATCCGGCTAACGGTGAAGTTATCGGTAGAACAAAAGAAGATAACATTCAAACACTTCAAGCGGCAGTTATAAGAGCTCGCATTGCTCAAAAAGAATGGGCTTCTTTCAGTTTCGATAAACGAAAAGAGTATCTGCTTAAGATTAGAGATTTTATTGTAGAGAATGCGGATGAGATTTCAGAAGTTATTTCAAAAGATAACGGAAAAACCCGAACCGATGCTATCAGCACCGAGGTTCTCTCCTCTGCAATGGCAATTAATTATTATGCGAAAAAAGCAAAAATAATTCTAAAGCGAAAACACCTTAAAGCCGGTTCGATACTTACTATTAATAAACGTTCTTATGTGGACCGAGTTCCCTATGGCGTAATCGGAATAATAAGCCCATGGAATTATCCCTTCGCAATTCCTTTTCATGAAATAGCGATGGCATTAATTGCCGGCAACGCTGTTTTACTAAAAACAGCAACTCAAACCCTTGAAGTAGGTAAAATAATAACCCGTGCCGTTAATTCAGCAAATCTCCCCGATGGGTTATTTACATTTTTAAATATTCCGGGAAGTATTGCGGGAGATGCATTTATCGATTCAGGCATTGATAAACTCTTCTTTACCGGCTCGGTGGCGGTTGGTAAAAAACTGACTTTAAAAGCTTCCGAAAAATTACTTCCGCTTTCCCTTGAACTTGGTGGTAATGATGCAATGATTGTCTGTAAAGATGCTGATGTTATTCGTGCCGCTAATGGTGCGCTTTGGGCAGGTTTATCAAATGCGGGTCAATCATGTGCCGGAATTGAAAGAATTTATGTAGAACAAGAAATTTATTCTGACTTTATCGCTTTATTAAAACATAAACTAAAGCGTTTGCGTGTAGGTCAAGATGTTGATTATAATGTTGAAATTGGAGCTATAACCACCAAACAACAACTTGAAACTGTGAAGCTCCACCTTCAAGATGCAATTGAAAAGGGGGCAAGTATTACTTCGTGCGATGTTGATGAAACCACTATAAATAAAGGACAACTTCATCCTCCTGTAATCATTGAAAATGTTAATGATGAAATGTTAACCATGAAAGATGAAACATTCGGACCTCTTCTTGCCGTGGAAAAAGTTTCATCAATTGAAGAAGCGATTACTAAAGCAAATAATTCCTATCTCGGTTTAACTGCTTCGGTATGGACAAAAGATTCAAAAAAAGGAAAAGAGATAGCCTCAAAACTTCAAGCCGGTGCGGTTATGATTAACGATCATTTAATGAGTCATGGATTAGCCGAAACTCCATGGGGTGGATTTAAGTTATCCGGTACCGGACGTACTCACGGTTATCTCGGTTTGGAAGGAATGACACAACCGCGTGTTGTAATTAATGATATTCTACCGGGTGTTAAGAGAAATATGTGGTGGTATCCGCATAACAAAACTGTATATGATGGATTGAAAGGGGCAATGCACTTTCTATATGGAAAAGATTTTTTTACAAAAGTTAGTGGACTATCAAAACTTGTAAAAGTATTTCTAAGGAGTTTTTATGATGAGAAGTTATAAACTTTTAACAGTAACTTTTGTTCTGCTTTCCCTCATATTTATTAATGGTTGCGACAATAACTTACCGAGGGAAGATTACATCGGTTATAAAACTTTTTCACTTGTAGATCAAGACAGCCTACCGGTTACTTTTCCATCAGATTATAAGGGACAGATTTTGGTGGTGGGATTTATTTTTACTCACTGCCCCGATATATGTCCGATTACTGTACACAACATTCAACGCATTCAGATTGAAGCGGTCAAACAGAATATTAAGAATATTCAGTTCGCTGCGGTTTCTTTTGATCCCGATAGAGATACCCCTTCTCTACTAAAAAAATTCGGAAAAATGCGAAACATAAATTATTCAAACTGGAAATTTTTAACGGGTGTTCGCGATACTGTTTTAGAGCTTACAAAAGAGATGGAAATTGTTGCTGTTTCAAGCGGTACTACTTATCTTAAAGACGGAAGCAAATCTTATTTCTTTACTCATACAGACAGAATTTCATTAATCGATAAAAGAAATCGTTTGCGTAAAGATTATATCGGAACTGCAGTCGATATTCAAGAAATAATTAAAGATATAAAATCATTAGAGGAATAATATGAAAATACTACTTGCAATACTGCTCTTTATTTCTTTTCAAGGAGACAACAAATTAACTATCGAAAAAACCTGGACTCGTGTTTCTGCCGAAGGAACAAATACAGCTTTCTTTTTTGATGTTGTTAATAATAGTGATAAACCTGATACCTTGTACAATGTTGAATCAACTGTTGCTGAAATAACTGAAATTCATGAAACATATAAAGTCGATGGTAAAATGGGAATGAGGAAAATCCCGTTTATTGTTATTCCGGCAAATTCTACTTTTAACTTTAAACCACGAAGTTATCACATAATGTTGATCGGACTCAATAAAGATATTAATGCTGATGATATTGTTGAATTAACAGTTTACTTCAAAAAAGCCGGAAAGATGGTTCTCAAAGGAACCGCTAAAACCATGTAATTCAATTTATTAAAGTAGGAAACATTAATGTTCTGGAAAAAGAAAAACACAGCAGACCAATCAAAAAGCAAAAAATGGATGCAAATTTTACCTCTTTGGGTTTTGTTTATAGGAATGGTGATAGTTGCAGTAAGTAATTTTAAGGATAGAGAATCATTGGACAACAAAATAAGTTTTAATAAACAATCGATAGTTCATTTTATTTCTGCTGATTACAATCTCCTTGCTCAGATAGATGTAGAGCTTGCAAATACTGACTATGATCGTCAACGAGGATTAATGAATCGAGATAAACTTGAAGAGAATCAAGGGATGTTATTTGTTTTTCCATATCAAGATACTCTTTCGTTTTGGATGGAAAACACTAAAATTCCTCTCGACATAATTTTTGCAAATATTGAAAGAGAAATAGTAACGATTCATAAAAACAGTGTTCCATTTAGCCACGAGCAGTACCGTTCAAGCAAACCGGCACAGTATGTAGTTGAAGTTAATGCGGGTTTCTGCGATAAGAATGGAATTCGATTAGGTGATAGAATCAGTTGGTAATATTGTGTAAAAACGTAGAGACTTGCTGCGGCAAGTCTCAACAATCTATAAATGTAAAAGTCTCTACACTTTAATCAGAAAAGTTAATAACCAGTTTATCTCTTCTTTACTTTAATATCACCACCGGAAGTTTTACAAATCAAAACATTTCCGCCATTATTTAGGTCGGCTTCATACTTTGAAGAACTTATTTTTACAACATTATTTGTCGGTAAGTTGCATGAGATGTCACCGCCGGAAGTTTTTAAGTCAGCTTTGGCATTGAAATCAGCCGGAACAAATACATCAATGTCACCGCCGGAAGTTGATAATTGGATGCCCTGATTTTCACCACTATATTCAAGTTTAATATCCCCGCCGGAGGTAGAAGCTTCTATTTTGGAATTGCTGCTTTTTAATTCTATATCTCCGCCGGAAGTAGAGGCTTTGAAAGGACCTTCAAACTTAACTGCCTTAATATCGCCACCGGAAGTAGTTAACTGAAATTTTCCTTTGACGCTATTTAATGTTATATCACCCCCTGACGTTGTTACATGCATATTTCCTGCAGATTCTTTTACGCTAAGATCCCCACCTGAAGTTGACAATTTTATATCACCAACTATTTTTGAGAGGTACATATCTCCACCGGAAGTTTTCATTTTGATATTAAATTTGGAGGGGACAAATATTTCCAATTTTAATCTGATGTTTCCGGAAAACCAATTAAACCAGCCACCTTCTCTTTTTCCGTAAATATTTACTTCATTTTCATCGCTATTAAACGAGAAGTTGACCTTCTCTTCTGCACGTTTGTTTCCGTATATTTTAACGAAAACTTCTTCTTTATCCCAGGAGGTTACTTTAATATCTCCGGTAGATACATCAACTTTCAGCGTTTTACCACTTTCAATGGGAAAAGATTTTTCATGTAATACTTTAAGTTCTTGTCCATACAAATTTGAACTAAGTATTATCCCGACCATTAAAATTAATACTACTTGACTTTTTCTGATAAGACTTCGGAACCGTTTCATTTTATATCTCCTCTAAGATTAAATTTTATGATTTAATTTATAGCAATTGACAATCTCAAACCGAACAATTAAGTTATAACCATTCACAATTAATATAAAGGTGATGATGTGTTACTTTCATTATTAGCTGTAACTTTTTCAATTGCTTTCATCACGTCTATGGTAATAGCAGTTGTTTTCAAGAAATCTCTTCATGCTATTTTGAAAAGAATTGTGAGCGATGAAATATACTCAGCTTGGGCGAACTATATTATATTTGCAATCTTTGTTGTCGGAATTTCAGGAGGAGTAAGAATTTGGGAATTAGAAAAATATATTACTCCGTCAGGTAAAGATTCATCAATTCTTGTTTTAACTCAAGAGCGCTGGGTGCTTGAAATATACAGAACAATAATTGAATCGATGCAAAGTATCGCCTGGATGCTTCTTCTGTTTTTTGCGTTTGCCTTGATTGCGTTTGTGATTGTTAAGTCAAACGAATCGAAGAAACAAAAACAAGAATAAAGAACAAAAATTACACTGATATTGTAACTATATTAAATCAATTACTCAAACCGTCGGTTTACGGAATCTTCCTTTCAAAACAAATTTGATTTTTTTGAGCGATTCAAGTCGGTTATAAGATTGAACGAAAACATTAGAAAGGTAAAAATGAAAAAATCTGAATTCACTATTGAAGGAATGAGCTGCGGTCATTGTGTTATGGCTGTTAAAAAAGAATTAAGCAAAATCGAACATCTTATTATTGAAGATGTGCAAATCGGTAAAGCTGTTGTTGCTTACGATGAATCAACTGTTAATGAAACTGCAATCATCGCTGCAATTGATGAAGCCGGTTTCAAAGTCATATAACTTTATTAAGATAATGTTTTGCAAAAAGATAAACTTATAAACATTACTCTTCCGGTTGAAGGAATGACTTGTGCAAGTTGTGTATCACGGGTCGAGAAAACTTTAAAGAAAGTTGACGGGGTCGATACCGTTTCGGTTAATCTTGCAACCGAAAAAGTGACACTCTCGTTTGTTCCCGATAAAACAAATCTAAATCAACTTGCAACTGTGGTTGAAGATGCAGGTTATATTCTTCATCTCCCAAAACAAAATGCAGCCGAGAAAGTTGAGGATGAAAAGCTTACACCTCAACAGAAATATTATTCTGAATTAAAAAAGGAATTTGTATTCAGTCTGTTTTTTGCCTTACCGATTATGATAGTAAGCATGATTAGCATGACTGATTGGTTTATGAATATTTCCTTCTTTACGATGGAGGAGATAAACAAACTCCTCCTAATTGCTGCATCAATAGTAATGTTTACATCCGGAAAAAGATTTTTTAAAACCGCATTCAAATTGGCAAAAAAATTCACCGCTGATATGAATACTTTGGTTGCAGTCGGAACAGGAACTGCTTATTTATATAGTCTTGTGGTTGTACTGTTTCCCGATTGGCTTCCTATCAATGATGCATCACAACATATATATTTTGATACCGCCACAACAATTATAACTCTCATCTTAATGGGAAAAATGTTTGAGGCTAAAGCTAAAAGTCGTACGGGAGATGCAATAAAAAAACTTATCGGCTTGCAGCCAAAAACAGCACGTGTAAAGCGTAATGGAATTGAGACTGATATTCAAATTTCTGATCTACATTTAGGAGAGCAGATTATTGTTCGTCCCGGAGAAAAAATCGCTGTTGATGGAGTTATTTTTAGTGGTTCAAGCAGTATTGATGAATCAATGATTACCGGCGAAAGTCTTCCTGTCAACAAGAAAATTGGTGATAAAGTAATCGGTGGAACAATCAATAAAACAGGAAGTTTTGATTTTACTGCGACTGCTATTGGGAGGGATACTGTTGTAAGTCAAATAATAAAATTAGTTGAAGAGGCTCAGGGTTCAAAAGCTGCCATACAAAATCTTGCAGATAAAATTGCTTCAGTATTTGTTCCTATAGTAATATCAATAGCAATAATCACTTTTGTTTTATGGTTAGTTATCGGAAATGCTTCTTTCTCCACCGCAATGATTAACTTTATCGCGGTATTAATTATTGCCTGTCCATGCGCGCTCGGACTTGCGACTCCAACAGCAATAATGGTTGGAACCGGATTGGGAGCTTCTAATGGAATTTTAATCAAAAATGCCGATAGTCTTGAAAAGATGCGCTTAATCGATACAATTGTTTTTGATAAAACCGGAACCATTACAAAGGGGGAACCTGCTGTTCAAAATATCTATTGCGAAGGAAATATTATTGAAAAAGATGTTATAACAATTGCTGCTTCGATTGAAAAAAGATCCGAGCACCCTTTGGGGAAAGCGATAGTCGAATATGCGATCAGAAATAATTATTTATTAGAAGAGGTGACATCTTTTACTTCATATACCGGAAAAGGAGTAAGCGCCGAATTTCGGGGTGATATAATTATAGTAGGTAACGATAGTCTAATGAGTGATTTTAATATTTCACTGGAACGAATGGAATATGCTGTTAATGAGATTATGGAATCGGGACAAACTGCTGTTTATTTTGTGCGTAACGGTGAACTTCTTGCCGTTATTGCAATTGCAGATTCAATAAAACCGGAAGCACGAGAATCAGTATCTAAACTCAAACAAGAAGGTTTTGAAGTTTATCTATTAAGTGGTGATAATGAGCGGACTGTCCAAGCAATTGCTCAACAAGCAGGAATTACTAATATTATTTCTCAAGTTCTTCCGCAACAAAAAGCTGAGAAAATTAGAGAGCTACAGCTTCAAGGAAAAAAAGTAGCTATGGTTGGTGATGGAATAAATGATGCCCCCGCTCTTGCAATTGCAGATGTCGGTATAGCAATGGGAACGGGAACCGATATTGCAGTTGAAACGGCAGACATTACATTGATGAAGGGAAATTTGAACACTATTCATCAAGTTATAAAACTGTCACAAAAGACAATCGGAACAATAAAACAAAATCTCTTCTGGGCTTTTATTTACAATGTAATCGGAATACCCATTGCCGCATTGGGATTACTTAACCCAATGTTTGCGGCGGCGGCAATGGCGTTTAGTTCGGTAAGTGTTGTTAGTAATTCGTTGCGATTGAAAAATGTTAAACTAAGTAAGATTAGTCGCTAATAAATAAATCATAATTTTTTCTTTATTTCCTTTTCGTAAATATTTATCCAATCGGTCACACTCATTTTCTTAACGAGTTCGGTAATTAATACAAAAGGAATTTGATCCGGTTTTTTGAATCTTATGCAACTTTTTCCCATATCAAGTTTTGATTTCGAATGTTTAGTGTATTCAGATGTAAACCAAGCGAGTAATTTTTTATCTGCATAAATTCCCATGTGATAAAAAGAGATAAAGTTTTTTTGTGATGCCAAACCCATAAACGGAAGGGGCAGTTTTGGATCACAGTGATAACCATCCGGATATAATGAATGAGGAACAACATAACCAATCATTCCGTAATTCATTATAGCAGAAAATCCTTTAGGAAGATTCTTCACAATTAAGTTATGCAATTTTTCTATAACTTCTTTTCGTCCTTCAGGAAGGGAATTAATATACTCTTCCGTTGAAGCTGCTTCTGATTGCATTTGACCCCTCTCTTTATTGACTAAAACTATTGGATAAATTAATCATTTCACTCAAAGTTTTCAGATTACGTGTTGTTGCTTTTACTTTTAATTTACTCTCGAAAAAATTGTTGTTTAGTTTTGTTCTTCCATATCCATCCGGACAAAAAACATAAACAACTTTTCCAATAATTTTAAAGATATCCGGTTTATAGTCAAGCTTTTCTATTTTACTGATGTTTTCTTCAGAGGGAAATTCAGAGAGAAGAGAAAAATAAATTTTATCGGGGGAGTTTCCCGTTTCTGCCTTAAAAGGATTACCTTCTAAAACCTCAATCAATTCTTCAATCTTTTTTATAATAACAGAAACCTCAATATTGTATTGCTTCAGAATTTCTTTTTCAATCAGTATTATCAACTTAGAAACATCTTTTTCATCACTTAAAAAAACAACATTTCCGCTTTGGATATAAGTAGTGACACCGTTAAAACCAAGTTGTTCAAAAAGATTTTTTAGGTCTTTCATTAAAATCTTTTTTTGTCCACTTACATTTATACCCCTTAAAAATGCGATATATCTTATTGTTTTTTCAAGTTTTCTTCATGCTCTTCAAACAATCTTTGTTGGGCTTCATCTCTTTCTTTTACTGTGTAAGAAGAAATAAAATACATAGCCAGTAACCCGAGCAGTATAAGAGAAACATATATTATAGAAGTTTCATCATAGCTTGAAATTAACTGATTGGTAATGAATGTAAAATCGGGAGTGTTTCGCATATAAACCGCCCCCATATACTCACCGCGTAAAACAAATGGGACAAAAGTGTGAAAAGTTTGTCTGTCGGTTAAGTAACCGTAGATTTGCTCTTTATCAACAATTTCGCTCTTAATATTTTTATAAAATCTGATTGCGGCAGCATGAGATATTTTTGTTTGAGGTGGTAAATAGCTTTCATTAAAAAGGAATGAGAAAAGAACCTTACCATCATCAATAGCATACACAGAATCTCTTTTATTGACTATAATGCAAAGGTCTTCGATGTTGTGTTGAAGGATATGCTGATTAAGTATGATGTCGAAAGATTGAACAATTCTTCTAATTTCTTCATCGTCAAGATTTCGCTTTGGATTTATGGTTTCGAGAAGTAGTTCAAGAGAGGTGGTTGTTAAATTTGCCAGACGCTCGGCTGAATCTTTCTGATACCACTCTTGCGTGCTCGATAAAAAGCTTCTAATTGAAGATTTATTTACAAACGACAACACTAATTGAAAAGCGAATAGAATAACAAACAACACTGTCAAGTGTTTAAATTCAAAATGATATTCTTTAATGTTTTCAAACGAAAAATTTTTACTCATCTTATTACCATTCTCACTTCAACAATATTTGTTGTGAGTTGATACTTTCATCGGCATTGCGTAATGCCTCTTCTACCGTCATCTCTTTTCGCAAAGCGAGATTTATATAATATGAAAGTATGTCTGAAACTGTTGTATAGTTGGTAATGAACGGACGATGAATACCTCTTTCCAATAGCGATTTATAGAATAATAATTCAGGGTGTTTTTTCGTATAGGAAGTATCATTATAAATTGAAGTGTTTATAGGAAGATATGTTCCTTCTTCATACATTAATTTTTGTACTTCATCAGTTAAAAGAAAATTAACAAACATAAATGACTCTGCCTGGCGCGATGAATATCGGGAAACCATCAAATTCCAACCACCGTAAACCGATGACGGTTTTCTTCCTGCAAAATGTGGAACGGGAACAGGTTCAATTTTATTATGCAATTCTATATTATCTTTGAAATCTTTTTGCATCCCGGGCCAGCCTCTTAAAAATAGTCCGTTATTCTCAACAAAATAATTATAGCTTTCTGTTTCTTTGAAGCGAAGAACCACTTCCGGTGAAATTTTATATTTGTGGACTATGTCAACCAAAAACTGAATAGCACGGGCAACTTCTGTTGTGTTAATTTCGATTTTGTCGCCAGAGAGTAGTGATGAATTTAGTCCGTGAAGTATTTCGGTAAATATGCAAATCAATCCTTCATAATCGTCTCCTTGAAAAATAAATGGAGGATGATTGCTAAGAGAATTGTGCTGACACAATTTAATAAACTCATTCCACTCAATAGATTCCTTTAATTTTTTTTGTAGTGAAGAGTATTCGGGGAGCTGTTTAAGTAAATCTTTTCTATAATACATCAAAGCAATATCAATATAAAACGGAACTGCTATTAGAGTATCTTTAAAAGTACAAGATTGTACAGCAAATGAAAGAAAATCTTTTTTCGTACTTGGACGAAGATAATAGTCAACCGGGACTGCCCATTTTGCAAAGCGCGGAACCCATATTTGATCAACAGCAAAAACATCTATTCTTTCACTTTTAGTTCTTAAAAATCGGGCGAGCAATTCTT